>Ga0247679_1000067_pt1 | contig 39674 bp, 28 predicted proteins | sample CNK20_metaG_FD_182797 | JGI IMG/M metagenome (GOLD analysis project Ga0247679, IMG submission 182797) | Soil microbial communities from Purdue University Martell Research Forest, Indiana, United States - CNK20 | ecosystem: Environmental > Terrestrial > Soil > Temperate forest > Bulk soil...
ATCGGGATCATCCCGAGTGTCGGGCAGACAAGCCAGGGTCCGTCTGCGTCAGCGATCCGGTTCGCGGGGCAGGAATCCCGTGATGTTAAGTCACGGAAGTCAACCCGTCCGCTTCTGCACTGGATCTCGAACATTTTCGATTACATCCTTCAGGACATCTGCGGTCAGCATGACATGCGGTTCCAGTTCGAGGGTCTCGCGAACGACGAGGACAAGCAGGCGATCACTGAGCTGGGCGTGCAGCAGGTGCAGAACGGCATCGCATCGATCGATGAGGTCCGTGACCGTCTTGACCTGGCACCCTGGGGTCTCCAGGAGACCGGCGAGCCGGTGGTGTTCACTGCGCAGGGCCCGATCCCGTTCAGCATGGCACCGCAGCTCATCATGGCAGCCTTGCAGGGTGCTCAGGGGAACACGTCCTCGTCGTCTAAGCCGAAGAACCGCAGCCAGGGCACCAACGGGGGGCAAAGGTCCGCATCATCACGGACGAGGACGAACCAGCCGTCGGTGAGGGCCGGGGGGCAGACGAAACCGAACGGCTCGCATCCCGCGCCGATTTCCCCACACCGGGAGCCGGTCACCCCCGGGCATGCGGCAGCCCTGGGTGCTATCCAGTCGTCCACCCCGCGAACCGGGGGCACTACGTCCCGGTCGAGTGTTGCGGGGTCCCGGAAGAAGGCTGTCGGATCAGAACTTGACGCTCTGCGGAGGCACATCCGGAAGGGCCGGCTGATCAGCACCTGGGAGCCGGTTCACATCAGCGAGGGTGTTCTCGCTGTCGTCGCTGAGGACATCGCCAAGGGCGTCCTCCTGGATGTCGCTATTGACCGGGCTGCTGACCTCTGCCTGGCCGCCGAAAGCGAAATTGAAAGTTTCCATGTCCCGGAGATTACCAAGACGGATGTTCAGTGGCCCGGCTGGGAACGGGATCTCGGTCTTGTCGGCGCATACCAGAACCTGGTCAAAGAAGCGCTGATGAAGGCGGAGACACGCGGGGATGATCTTCGCAGGAAGTCCGTGGATCAGATGTTCGTCTCGGCAGGCACCCTGAACGGGCTGATCTCCGATGAGGCGCACAAGTCACTGATGCTGACATTGAGCCCGCTGTGGGATGAGGCATGGCATCTCGGTTACGCAGCCGGGAAGTCACTCGCTACTGGCACCCCAGCGGATTTCAGTGAGAAGTACGCGGGCATGGAATTGGATGCTTTCATCGGGTCTGAGGGTGCGCACTGGCTGGAGGAAATCAGCCGCACCGGCCTGAAAAACATCAAGAGCAGGTCGGAGACAATTGCCCGCACTGAGGTTGCACGGGCAATGAACGCGGGTGCTCTCACCGCGTACCGGGATCACGGGGTTGCCTATAAGCATCTCCTGATGAGCCCGGAGGACTGCTGCGACATCTGCGAGAAAGCCGCCGATGAGGGTGTTGTTCCTTTGGACAGCATTTACCGTGGCGGCGGTCTCGGCGGCCCGTTCCACCCGAACTGCCGGTGCGTCCCCGCCCCCGCCGGAGTTAATGTTGTGCCCCCGCAGGGGCATCTGGGGAAGCATGATGATTACCGTCCGCATGAGCACCCGGAAGATGAGAGCCGGGTTTGCTGGCTGCTCCTGCGTGCACGAGATGAAGACGGCAAATACCGTTTCCTGCTTCAGCAGCGGGATGACGGCTCCTGGGGCATGCCGGGTGGCACCGCGCATATCGGTGAGGACCCATGGGATGCGGCAATGCGGGAAACCACTGAGGAAATCGGCGATCTCCCGTATTTCCATTGCGTGGCCACTTTCCATCATGAGGAAGATGACGGGAAAACCGCCTACCTTTACCTGTGCGATGTGGGGTACTTCAACCCGAAGCTGAACGGGTCCACCCCGGATGAAACACGCGGCACCGGCTGGTTCAGGCGCAAAGAAATCGATGATCTCGATCTGACGCCTAAGTTCCGGGAAGACTGGGATCAGAGCATCCGCCTCCGCGATCATGTCACCAAAGCACTCCAGCGGACAGTCAACGAAAGCGGCGAGCAAGCGTTCTTGACCACGGTTGGACAGGAATTGCAGGCGACAGGTTCACGGTGGCCGTATCCGCATCGTGCCGACGGCACCGACGACCCGCATTACGGTCAGGCTGACGGCGAAATGGGCGCTTCGGAACCGCCCGGCTGGCATGACATGTCAGATGTCACCGGGGAAACCCGCTTGTACCCGCGCGGCGATGATGATGAAGAATATCCTCGCCGCCGCACCCGCAATAAGCCGACGTCAAGGTTCCCGGATCAGGGCGGGCAGCTTTACCCGGAAACGGAAAACGGGGGACCGGAGTCACCAGCGGCAGGCATTCCGAAAGGAATGCAGCCTCCCAAGCTGGGTGATATCCCTCAGCTGGGGATGCGACTGGTAGTCGGTTCCATCCCGGCTGAAACCCCGGAGGGGGACGAGCCGCACGCGGGGCACCCGGGAGAGCCTTATGATCCGGAAGATTCTGTTCCGATCCTGACTTCGCAGGGTGACGCTTTCCGCCGCCCAGGGGAAAACAAGGGCAGGGGCGGACCCGGTGATTACAGTGACCCTAATCCGGTTGACGCTGAGCATGTTTATGTGCAGATGGCGAGGAATTTCCCGCCAGAAGCCATCCAGTGGATAAAGCGAGCCCGGTGGATAGGGCCGGTGAATCTTCCCTGGGACAGGATCGACTCTGATGACGTGGAGTCGTGGGCTGCGTCGCATCAGCCGGAGAAAGTCGGCGAGTTCGTCAAGCTGATCCGCGCGCATGCGGGTCATGTTGCCCCGTCGGTTGCCATCCAGGATAATGACAGCCCGAAAGCGATCATTATCGACGGGCATCACCGGGCTCTGGCACGCAAGAAACTGGGCATGCCAGTGTTGTGCTATGTGGGACTGATTGACCCGCGTGACCGGCAGGCGGCGGAGGAGACGCACGCACGGCAGATTCATTCAGGGAGTGACCCGAAAAACGCGTAAGTGGAGATGATGATGCGATTCAGGTGGTTCCGCCGGCGGTACAGAACAAGAAAGCACAGACTCACAGTGTTTGTAGAGGATGCAAAGCATGCCACTGTCCGGCATGCTTCTTTCAAGATCAGGAGAAAATAGGATGGCGCTCTCCATCACCAGCATCAACTTCGACAAGGCCGTTTACAATTCCGGCGACACAATTACCGCTACTGTTGTCTACACGTCAACGGACTCGGCGGCTGCCCCGGATCTCAGCTCGGTTCTCACTGTTACTGTTTCTGATGCTGCCCCGTCAACTGTGAGCCAGGATGCCACGTTCGCGGTGGCGGGTTCCGGCGCGACCCCGCTGCCGACCACTGTGTCCGCGTCGGACTCGCGTACTCCTTCAGGAATGTGGACTGTGGTGTCGAATGATCTTTCCGGCACCGCTTCACCGTGGACGGGTTCGGCGACTCTTACTTCAATAGCCTGATCGGGAAATAAGTGAGGGATTCTCTTCCGAGAATCCCTCACCCCGTACCCCGCCTGACAACAACGGACCGTGCCGCACGTCACCCCACCATGCCCCGCCTCACCTTGCCTGCCTTACCGAACCTCGCCCTGCCACGCGATGACGAACAAGACCGTACCTGCCGCGCCGTACGAGACCTCAACCTGCCCAACCAAACCGGACCTGCCGCACCGCACCAGACCTCACCGAGACAGACCTCGCCTCACCTGCCGAACCGCACCTTTCCATGCCCAGCCGCACCCCGCCTTAACAAGCCGAACCTGCCTAACCTAACCAAGCCCGAACGTGCCATGCCATGCCTCGCCGTACCTGCCCTACCTCACGAGACCTCACCGCTCCTTACCTCACCTGCCGTACCGTGCCGTACCCCGCGAGACCTAACGCAGCCTAACCTGCCGCACCTAACCTGGCCAAGCCAAGCCGCACGTCACCCCACGATGCCGGACCTCACCTGCCATGCCAGGCCGCACCATACCGCACCATTCCTTACCTGGCCATACCTAACCTGCCGTACCGTTGACATTCTAGCACACGAGGCCGCGATGGACAAGCTTGACAAGAAAGCTGTCAACTACCGGCCATCCGAAGGTGACCAGCGCTGCGGTTCTTGCTCCATGATCCGCATGCTGCCTCCGGATTTCGAATCCGCGCACTGCACCCTCGTAGAGGGTCTTATCGACCCGGATTACGTGTGTGACCACTGGGAGGCGCAGGTGGAGAAAAGCGCTGAGACTCCCCGCCTGGAAGCAACCCCGCATCAACTTGGCCCTCACGGGCTATGGCACACTCCCAGTAAAAAGGTGCCGGTTAAGCAGAAACTGCCGAATTACATTGAGAATATTGCTCATGCATTGATGCGTGATCAGGGGATGGATGAGTCGAAGGCTATCGCGATGGCGATAGCGGCGGTGAAGCGGTGGGCTGCGGGAGACCTGAAATGGGGTCCTCGCCGTCATGTGCATCCTGAAGTTATTGCGGCGTCTCGTCGTGCCCTGGAAGAATGGGAGAAACTGAAGGAGTCCCACCACTGAGAGGGTCACATGGGCAGGCACAAGCCGGCCAGGTCGGCTGGGATGAGGAAGCGGAAGAAGCCGAAGCGGTTCCGTAAGAAGCATGAGCAGGCGCAGATGCTTTTGACGAATCTTGCGCAGCTACTTGACGCATGTGATGACGCTAAGCTAGAAATAAAACTGCACCATGGCATCATTGTCTCTAAGTACGGGTACGTGATGCCGTTGAAGTCTGGGTGGGCTCCTCGTATGCTGGACTTCTCTCCGCTCTGGGAGAGGCCGGACCTGGCAGCGGAGGACTGATGCCTGAAGAGTTTGACTACCTCTCGTTCCGTCTTGATGACAGCTTCTTTGACGCGTACAGGTCCCGGCAGCCCGCGTGGGGGTTCCATGCGGGGGCAGGGAACACGCTGGGTGAACATAGCTGGTTGACGAAATACGCCAGGGCGAAGGCGGACGGGTCCCGGGAACGCTTCTGGGAAGGGCTGCGCAGAGTAATCGAAGGCATGTACAGCGCCCAGAAAGATCATGCTCTTACGTACAAGCTGCCGTGGTCAGATGCGCAGGCTGCCCAGTCGGCGCAGGAAGCATATGAGCGCTGCTTCGCAGGCAAGTGGTCACCGCCGGGACGCGGCCTGTGGATGATGGGCACGAGACTAGTCAATGAGCGTCATGACTCTTCAGCTCTCCAGAATTGCGCCTTTATCTCGACTGAGAACATTACGGACGATCCGTACCTGCCTTTCAGCCGGATGATGTCGATGAGCATGCTGGGCATTGGCGTCGGATTCGACACTCTCGGCGCTGACAAGATCACGATCACAGATCCTGAAAGCCATTACCCGCACGCTATCGGTGACAGCCGTGAAGGCTGGTGCGAATCGCTTTCCTGTCTTCTCCGTGCGTTCTTCGCTGGCGGCAGGATGCCGGTGTTCGACTACTCGCGTATCCGCCCGGCTGGCGCACCGATTAAGACGTTCGGCGGCATCGCTTCGGGGCCTGCTCCGCTGGAGAAGCTGCACCGTCAGATTGCGCAGCTGTTCTCCGGGCGTGCAGGGCAGACGGTTTCGTCAGCTGACATCACTGACATCATGAATCAGGCCGCGAAATGCGTGGTCAGCGCGAATGTGCGGCGCAGCGCGCAGATCGCTTTGGGAAGGTCGGAGGATGACGACTTCCTGGACCTGAAAGACTGGAACAAGAACCCAGTCCGGATGGGTCATGACGGCTGGGGGCATCTCTCTAACAACAGCGTGATCGCGCACAGCGGTGACGACCTCAGTCATCTGGCTGAGCGGATCGCTTTGAACGGCGAGCCGGGTGTTTTCTGGAAGGATATCGCCCAGAATTACGGGCGGTTGTCTGATCCGAAGGACGGCCGGGATTACCGGGTGCGGGGTGTTAACCCGTGCGGTGAGCAGCCGCTGGAGCACATGGAATTGTGCACGCTGGTGGAGACGTTCCCGACTAACTGCACGGATCTTGCGGATTACCTGCGCACACTGAAATTCGCTTACCTGTACGCGAAAAGTGTCACTCTGTTGATGACGCAGTGGCCGGAAACAAACGAAGTAATGATCCGGAATCGGCGCATTGGCACCTCAATGACAGGAATTGCGCAGTTCGCGGAGAAGAACGGGTGGACTGAGCTTCGCCGGTGGCAGGAAGCCGGCTATGACGAGGTTCGCCGCTGGGACCGCCTCTATTCCGAATGGCTCGGGGTCCGTGAATCAATCCGGGTCACCACGGTCAAGCCGTCCGGTACCGTATCCCTGCTTTTCGGGGTTACTCCCGGTGCGCACTGGCCGAAGGAACGCGGATTCTACGTCCGCACTATCAGGGACATTGCCAATAGCCCGTTCGTTAAGGCTATGCAGGACGCGGGTTATCCGGTGGAACCCTCTGTTTCTGATCCGGAAACGACGATGGTGGTCAGTTTCCCTGTTGAGGGACCGGATGTGCGCCCGGAAAGGGAAGTCAGCATCTGGGAGAAGGCCAGCCTGGCTGCTTTGTGCCAGCGGAACTGGTCTGATAATTCAGTTTCGGTGACTCTGACGTTCTCTGAGGATGAGGCGAAGGAAATCCCGGCTGTCCTGCGAGCTTTCGACGGGCAGTTGAAATCGGTGTCATTCCTCCCGGCAGCTGAGGGCATTTACAAGCAAGCGCCTTATCAGCGGGTTTCCCGTGAGGCATGGGAAGCGATGCGGGCGAACATTAAGCCGGTTGACTGGGATTCGCTGTACCGGAACGCAGCTTTGCCTGAGGCTGAAGGCGAAATGTATTGTTCGACGGATGTGTGTGAGATTCCGCAGCGTTAGGCGATAAAGAAAGGGCTACGGGTTTCCCTGTAGCCCTTTCTCCGTGCCTTGCCCGACCCTGCAGCACCTAACCTTGCCTGACCATACCTGCCGTGCCGTATTCGGACCTTACCTGACCCTGCCTGACGATACCTGCCATACCGTACCGTTCCGAACCTCACCAAGCCCTGCCTGACCTGCCGGACGTTGCCCAGCCGAACCACAACGGACCTGCCGTACCTAACCTTGCTGTAACGTGCCACGCCATGCCAGACCTGCCGTGCCTCACCCTGACTTACCGAGCGCAACCACACCTGCCGCACCGTACCGCACCGGAACTAGCCGTTCCTGACCTTGCCGGACCTCACCGTGCCAGACCTGCCGCACCTTGCCAGACCACACCGAGCCCAGCCTGCCGAACCTTGCTCCGCACCGCCACTTGGGCGTCGGGCAGACCTAGATGTTAACACAACCACGGGAGCCGTATGGCCGTCACGTTGACCAGTGACAATGAAATCACCTATGTCAATTTCCCGATTGAGAAGCTGGAAACTGACCAGAACGGTGATGTCATTGTTTACGGTAAGGCATCCGACGGCGGTCTCGACAGCGACCATCAGATTGTCGATCCGCAATGGATGGGGAAAGCTGTTCAGGAATGGCTTTCCACTGGGGCGAATCTCCGGGTGCAGCACAATGCGCAGCGTGACCCGGCCGGGATCGGTCTTTCCGCTGACACTGACAGCTCAGGTGCAACGTTCGTTAAGGGGCTGGTGTGCGAGCCGGTTGCTAAGACGCTGGTCACTCGCGGTGCGCTGAGGGCTTACAGTGTCGGGATTGCCCGTCCTACTATTGTCCGGGATGCTATGGCTCCGGGGGGGCGGATCACTGGCGGTGAGCTGGTTGAGATCAGCCTGGTGGACCGTCCGGCGAATAAGCGGTGCGGTATTCAGCTGGTGAAGTCTGCGAACGGGCATGCTGAGTATGTGGGGAAGATGTTCGGCAGTGATGCGGATATCACGAAGGCTCTTGGTATTGACGGGGATGCGCGGGTTGAGAGTGCGCTGAATGGCCTGCGGGATGCGGTGGATGATGCGGTGCGGGCGCAGAATGCTGATCCGGACCGGCTGTCTGATCCTGCGGACAGTGCGGTGTCGAACACGCTGGACGGTATCAGTGCGATGACTGATCAGGCGATCCGTCAGCAGGCTGCGGATAAGGCGTTCGCCGGGAAGGCGGATATGTCCTGGGAGATGCCTGATGACATGTCGTTCACGTTCACGCCGAATGATCTTGCGAAGATCCTTAAGAGCAAGTTCATTGAGCAGCATTATGAGGAGCTGGCGTTCAAGGCTCTGACGGATGCTGAGGAGCTTGTTTACAAGCGGAATGTTTCGACGGCGGAGCGCAGGTCGCTTGCGGGTTCGGGGCATGCGCTGTCAGATGGCAGTTACCCTATTGCTAACAGTGAAGATCTGCATAATGCGGCCATCCTCGCCAGGTCTGGCCACGGGAATGTGTCCGGTGCTAAGGCGCTTATCGCCAGAAGGGCCAGGGAACTTGGTGTGGCCAATCCGTTGGATGACAATAACGACGCTAAGAAGTCTGAGGATGTGCAGCCGGAGATTACCGCTGTTAAGGCGGAGCCTGAGGTTGCCGTGGAGAAGGAAGCTGAGCCGGTGATCACTAAGGAGCCGGAGGATGCGGTTCCTGCTAAGGGGAAGAAGCCGAAGAAGGGGAAGAAGCTTCCCCCGTGGCTGAACCAGGCTGCTAAGGCTGATGCTCCTGCCATGGACGGCAAGGATGATGAGTCGGGTGGTGATGATGACGGGGATGATGACACCACTTGCAAGATGCAGCATGAGCACACTGTGAAGTGCATGCCGTCTGGTACCCCGCAGTCCGCGTCTGGTGCTAAGGATGCTCCGGCGATGGATGAGATGCCGAATCCGAACGCATATCAGCACAGCCCGATGCCTGCTGGCAGGGCCACTCCGGAGCATAAGGGTTACGGTGCTTCCCCGGAGACCGCTGCGATGCTGCGATTCAAGTCGATTGGCATTGACACGGACATGGGTCGTCTGCATGACCTGACCTGCGCGGCGTTCCACCCGGATGAGGTTGCCAAGTATCATCCGTTCGCGAGCATCAAGAATGTTATCGACACTGGCATGTGGCAGCGCAAGGCGGTTGACGCGGCGTGCGGGCCGATTGAGAATGCCATGCTGATGACGCAGATCTGGCAGGCAGCTGAGACGCTGAAGGGCGCTGATGAGGCTGACCTGAACGATTACCGGCTGGAGCTGCACAAGGCGTTCCGGGATGCGAACCCTGGTCCGACCAGTTACCCGACTCCGGGGATGGTGACGCCGGGTCAGTACAAGCGGCCGGTGATCACCGGGGGGCATGCGGCTAACTCGCCGGGGTATGACGGTCCGAACAGTTCACCGTCGGTTGCTTCCGGGCCGGTTCATGCGCAGAGCTTCGACCGTCCGCCGTTGTCGTCGGGACATCAGTCGCCGTCGCCGGGTCACATGAAGGGTGACGGGCAGTATCCGCTGGTGCAGGGTGCGCCGACGGTGATCACGTATGCGTTTGAGGAGAAGATGAAGGCCCGTCGGGCTTTGTCTTCGATGCATGATCATCTCGCGCATGTGTTCCCGCAGTCATGCCCGATGCTGGACCAGGACCCGTACCGGGTTGAGCAGCGTCCTGCGGTCCCGCCGGTGGCGGGTATCGGGAAGGATGCTGAGCCGGCTGCGGTGAAGACGGTGACCCCGGATGCTGTGTTCAAGGCACCTGTCGGCGATGAAGTCGATGACATGATTTTCAAGGCTTTCAAGAAGGCGCGGAAGAAGCTCGGCAAGAAGGTTCTGGCCGGGAAGATGACCGTGGATGAGGCTCGTGCCAAGCTTGGCCGGAACTTCTCTCAGAAGGACGCTGAGCCGGAGACCGTGAAGTCGGAGCAGCCGGCGGCTGCCCCCGCTGAGGTCACCGTGAAGAGCCTTGACCCGGATGTCATCAAGTCCGCGATGACGGAGGCGATCACTCCGCTGCTTGAGAAGATCAGCGCGCAGGATGCAGCGCTGAAAGCTCAGGGGGAGCAGCTCGCCGCCCAGCAGGCTATTGTCACCAAGATGGCTGACATGCCTGACCCAATGTCTGCCGCGTTCACGGGACTGGCCGTGAACCCGGTGAGGAAAGCAGCACGCCCGGCGGGTGTGCCGTCTACCGCTGAGGTCGCGGAGCGAACCCAGCAGATGATTATGCGCCAGCTCGACCGGACTTGGCGTACCAGTGAGAATCCAGCTGAGCGTGAGGCTGCCCGCAGCGCGCTTGACAAATTCCAGGGCGTTATCTGAAGTTTTTCGCTCCGACCTTAATGGAGGCGTGTGGCGGATATCATCCCCACCGATGAGGGCCTGGGAGGCCCTCAGATGGCCGCCGCGAACCCTGGTGCCATCCAGGCGTCTAACGCGGCTCTGGCCCGTCGTAGCTCATACGAGGGCATGTTCACGTCCAAGGCGAAGACCCTTGTCAAGGGTGTCGGTCATGTCACTAACGGCGGTGTTCCGCTGAACGACACTGATCATGCCGGGGCTATTCTTACGAAGTCCCACCAGGCGATCCTGGATGTCCGCACCGCTACTATGCAGGGTGCATGGGAAACCGACCAGGTTGTCAGCGGGATCTCGAATGATTTCTGGCAGAACCGCCAGGCCAGCGCAATCAAGCACATGGCCAGCAGGGATTCGGCTATCCGGAAGAGTTTCTCCGCGACGAACCTGGGCCTGTCAGGTGTCCCGTACGGTCTCGTGCCGTTCGACCTGCTCGCCCCGTCACGACTGATCTACCCGGTTTACACCCTGTTCCGGAACAAGTTCCCGCGTCCTGCGGGCCAGGGTTCCAGCCGTCAGGTTTACGGGCTGCTCGGTATCTCCGGGTCCCAGACCGGCGGTCAGGGTGTTATCGACATCTCGGTTCCTGAGCTTGTCGCCAGCTCGAACAACTCGTTCTCCGGCTCATCGGCTAACTGGCCGATCAACCTGCCGAAGACCGGCTCCCAGACCGAATACAAGTTGAATGTTCCTTACCGTTTCTTCGGCCTGTCTGAGTCGCTGACGTGGCTTGCCCAGTTCGAGTCTCAGGGTTTTGAGGACATTTCTGCTCTGGCTAACCTGGTTCTTCTCCAGGAAATGATGCTGGGTGAGGAATACCAGATGATCGCGGGTTCTTCGCAGAACCTGCCGACTCCGGCTGCCCCGACTGTCACTGTCCGTACTGCGGGTTCTAATGAGACCGGCTTCACGGGTGTTACCACGAACATTGCGGTTCAGGTCAGCGCACTGAATTACTTCGGTGAGTCGATCGCTTCCGCTTCTACGGGTAACATCACTGCCGCTAACGGGCAGGTCGCTGACGTGACCATTTCCCCGGTCGCCGGCGCACAGCAGTATAACGTTTACGTAACGACAAACGGCGGTACGCTGTTCCTGATGGTCGGCACCTCAGTCCAGTCTGGTACTGGTACTGCCGGCACCACGGTGTTCCAGGGTACTCAGTCGTCTAACTCTGTCGGCGGTCTGCGCGTTACCCTTCAGGGTGCTATGCCGACTGCGGGTGCTCAGCCGACCACGGTTGACACGGGCACCGGCGGTTCGAACCGCATGGAGGGTATTATCCCGACCCTTTCCGGTCTTTCGGCTACGGGTTCAGGCCCGTACTCGAACGTCGGTTTCCAGGCTTCCAATGTCTGGAAGGGCGGTTATATCAACCAGAATGTCGGCACGCACCTTTCTACCAATGCTCTCTTTACTGCGCTTGACGCACTGTGGGAGAACAACGGCATGAACAACGTTTCGCCTGGCAGCTACAAGGCTGACCCGTCTGAGATTGTCGCAGACGGCGGAGACCTTATGCGCCTCGCAAACGACATGCTTTTGCAGGGTGCCGGCTTGAACTACCTGCTTAACATTTCGCAGGATCAGATTTCCGGTATCCGCGCTGGTGCTGCTGTCGCTGAATTCGTGAACCCGGTTACCCGGTCCACGGTTAAGTTGACGGTTCACCCGTGGATGTCGCAGGGTACTGCGCTGCTTATGTCGTACCAGCTGCCGCAGACGTGGAGCCACGTGGATAATGCGTGGGAAATGACTGTGGTTCAGGATTACGTTTCGGTGGCCTGGCCGGTTATTGATGCCACTTTCAGGTATTCAATTTTCTTGCTGGGTTCTCTGGTGGCTCACGCGCCGTTCTACAGCGGCATTCTTCAGGGCCTTCAGGTTTCGGACGTTACGCCTTACTCCTGATCAAAAAGGATGGCCCCAGACCTGAATCTGGGGCCATCCTGCCTGCCTCACCGTACCGTTACACGCTATACCCAACGTCACCTTGCCGTACCTGCCGAACCGCACCACACCTTGCCCGACCTAACCAGGCGATACCTTGCGCTACCTGCCGTACCTGATTCCACCAGGGCGGACGAGGCTACGCCTGCCATGGCGTTGACATCATACCATATGGGTGTTCCGCGTTTCGCCGGCTCACCCCCGACCCGAGTGCACATCCTGCGGCGAAAACGCCGTACGCAATGAACGAAAGGAAATAAGTGTGGCTATTGCCGCAACGTATTTCACTACTGCTACGGTTACTTCTTCCGCCGCGCAGTTCACGGTGTCAAGCACGGGTTATTTCCGTGATCTTGTCATCACGAATGCGGGGACTGCGAACGTGTGGGTCGGGCTCGGGTCCGGTCTCACCGCTGCTGCTACTACGAGCAGCTTCCAGATCCCGACTGGCGGTTCGCTTGTTCTCACTCAGTGCCAGGTGCCGTCGTCCGGCAAGATTTTCGCCATCAGCAGCGGTACCACCTCGGTTTCCATCGGGTGGGGTTCGGTCGTTTCCGTTATCTGACGTAATGCTGGCGGCCCCGGCGTAATGCCGGGGTCTCCGTTAAGGGAGAAGTATGCCTAACCTTGGCGCAGGGGTCGATCAGCATGTCAATGTGGCTGCGATCCCGACATGGATTTTCACGCCGAACACGAGCGCCGCGTCTAACCTGCGTGTTTACAATGAGGGCCTGAACATTGTTTATATCGGGCAGTCGGGGGTGACTCCGGCGACTGGGCTGCCTCTGGCTCCTGGGCGTCCGTTTGAGCTGTTCAATGTTCTTCAGACGATGTATGCGTGTTCGCCGGTGGTGGCTGGTACTGCTGCTGCGACGTTGAGTACGGGTTTGCAGACGGCCGGGACGACTGCTTTCACGGTGGCGTCGGGTGGTATGGCGAACATTCCGGTGGGGACAACGTTCCTGATCGGGTCGGGTTCGGGTCGTGAGGCGCTGGTTGTTGCGACGTCTACGAGTACCACGTCGATTACGACGTCTACCCCGTCGTTGTTTGATCATGGGGGGTCGTCGGTGATTAACTCGTGCACTACGAATATTGCGCAGTTGCGGGTTACCGCCGGCGTGATCTAGCATCCGTTCCGTGAAGATATTCGTAACGGGAATTGCTGGTTTCCTGGGCGCGCATATTGCCCGTGAGGGTGTTGCGCAGGGCTGGACTGTTACGGGTATTGACAGCCTGCTGGGGGGCTGTCCGGAGAATGTTCCGGGGGGTGCGGAGTGGGCGGCGACTGACTGTCGTGACCCGGATGCGTATGAGCATCTGATCCGGGATGCGGATGTTGTTTACCATTGTGCGGCTGCCCCGTATGAGGGGTTGTCGGTGTTTTCCCCGCAGGTTGTGTGGGAGAACACGGCGATGTCTACGGTGGGTGTGCTGCGCGCTGCGGTGAATGCTGGTGTGCGGCGGTTCATCTTCTGTTCGTCTATGTCCCGGTACGGGCATCAGGTGCCGCCGTTCACCGAGGATATGCCGGCTGTCCCGGCTGATCCGTATGCTATTGCGAAGGTGGCGTCGGAGCAGCTGGTGAGGAATTTGTGCGGGCTGCACGGCATGGAGCATGTTATTTGCGTGCCGCATAACATTTACGGGCCGGGTCAGCGGTACTGGGACCCGTTCCGTAATGTTGCGGGGATCATGATCAACCGGGCGTTGCAGGGTAAGCCCCCGGTGATTTACGGTGATGGTTCTCAGGTGCGCAGTTTTTCTTATATTGATGATGTGACGGGTCCGCTGCTGAAGCTGGCGACAGCGGATGTTGCGGGGGAGACGTTCAATGTGGGTCCGGATGGTGATGATGAGGAAATCACCATCCTGGGTCTTGCCCGGCAGATTCTGTATTTGACGGGCGGTCCGGAGCCGGTGTTTTATCCTGCTCGTCCGGGTGAGGTGCATTATGCGACGTGTTCTTCGGGGAAGGCACGGCGGATGCTTGATTACAGGCCGCGCTGGGATCTGGGGAAGGGGCTTGTAGCGTACGTGGAGTGGGTGGAGTCTTTGGGGCCGCGTGAGTTTGAGTATCATCTCCCGATTGAGATCAAGCGGGAGAACACCCCGCGTACGTGGACGGAAAAACTGATCTGATGCATGAATCTGCGATGGATTTCGCGCTTGGTGCGCTGACTGCTGCTGATGTTGAGGGGCAGCATGTTCTGGAGGCTGGCTCGTACAACCTGAACGGGTCTGTTCGCGGTCATGTGATGAGGCTGGGACCTGCTTCTTATCTGGGTGTGGATTTGCAGCATGGTGACGGGGTGGATCTCGTCATGGATGCGGTTCGCCTGCCGGTGCTGGGCAGGGAGTTCGGTGTGGTGATCTCTACGGAGATGCTGGAGCATGTGGAGGACTGGCGGGGGGTGATGCGGGCGCTGGTTGAGGTGCTCGCGCCGGGCGGTGTGATGATGCTGACTACCCGGTCGCCGGGTTTTGCGTATCATCCGCATCCGGTGGACTGCTGGCGGTATCCGGTGGACATGATGGGGGCGATTGTCAAGGGTGCCGGGCTGGAGATCATTACGTTGCTGCCTGATCCGACGCCGGGTGTTTTCGTTAAGGCACGTAAGCCGCTGGACTGGGCCTGGCCGGAGAGCACCGGCTGGGATGCTATTGAACTTCCGACTCCGTGAGGAACCGCGAATGAGCCTTCTTGTTATTGTCCCTACCCGCAGCCGTCCTGCGCAGTGCACCCGGCTGATTAAGAGTTTCGATGCTACTGCTGATGTGGCGGAGCTGCTGTTCGTTACTGATGATGATGATCCGTCGTATGAAGATATGGACTGGGGTGGTCACAATCATGTTGTGATGAGCCCGCGCGGGAACCTGGTTGAGAAGCTGAACGCTACGGTGATCGGTTCAGCGGGTGATTATGAGCATCTCATGTGGCTCGGGGATGATCATGTGCCGGTGACGGCGCACTGGGATACGCTGATGCTGAAAGCACTGGAGGATATCGGGGGTTCGGGGTGGGTGTACCCGAATAACGGGCGGCGTGCGGATATTCCGGAGACGTGGCTGGTGTCAGCGGATATTGTGCGGATGTTCGGCTGGTTCGCTTACCCCGAACTGAACCATTACTGCATTGACAATGTGACTGGTGATCTGGCTAAGCGGGCGGGGCTGCTGAAGTACTGCCCTGATGTGTTTATTTTGCATAAGCATTATCAGGTTGACCGGGAAGTAGAGCGGGATGCTCTTTACTCGGAGACTGAGGAACGTTACGGGAGTGCGGACACTAAGACGTTCCATGCGTGGCGTGGCGGTATGGATTCTGCTGTTGCGGTTTCCCGGCTGCGACGGAGTTTCAATCCGGATGTTGAGTGGCTGCTAGGGAAGGTTTAATCCCATGGCTTTGAACCTCGGGCAGATCAGTGTGGGTACTGCTGTTACAGCAGTGCTTACTGTTCCGCCGGGTACGACGTCGGTTCTGTGGTACAACCTGAACACGGCGAACACTATTTACCTGGGGCTCAGCACTGCGGTGACTTCCTCGAACGGGCTGGCGGTGCACAGTGTGCCGACGAGCTTCCAGGGGGCTCCGACGAGCAAGGGCGCGACGATTTACGGGTTTTCGACGCCTGCTACTACCACGTTGAACTTTGTTATCAGTTCGGGGCAGTGATGCCGAGAATTAATCTTCCGGCGGGCTGCGCCGGGTTCGCAGATGGCGATCGTAAATATTTGGCTGAGAAGGGTGCGGGGAGTTTCGTTAACCTGGACTCTGACCGGGATGCGAATGCGCTGCGGAAACTGAAAAACCAGGATTACGCGTCAGCTGGCCTGATTGACGCGGGGCCGCAGAAAGAATTCATCCGGGACCCGCGCCAACAAGGCCGCTGGTGTCGTGCATGTAATTTTCTTGGTCATGCGTGGATGCGGGTTTGTTCCAAATGCGGAGGGGAGACCATTCCTGAGAAGGAGATGGAGCATCCGCAGATGGACGAGTTCATTCCCTGACCTGCCACACCGCACCGCACCGCACCAGAAACTACCCGGCCCCGCCTCACCTCGCCCGGCCTAACCTGCCGTGCCACACCATGCTGTGCCGTGCCGTGACGTGCCATACCTGCCAAACCACACCTTGCGGTGACATGCCGATCCGCGCCATACCTGCCCGACCATACGATGCAGAACCGCACCAGGCCAGACCTCACCTAACCTGCATTGCCGTACCAAGCCAAGCCGTGCCACACCTTACCTGCCGAACCCAGCCATAACAGACCCTGCCTCGCCTTACCTGCCGTACCTTTGAGACCGTCCGGGCGGCAGGTGCACCTCCCCCAGGCCCCTGGGATCATGAGTGCCCTTACCCGGCCGTGACCCTCAACAATGGGGACCGGAAACCGCCCGGACGGTGGCCTGATCAGACGAAACCTAGCTGACCTTGGTGAAGGTCCAGGTTACGTCCACGTCGTAGTAGGTGCTGGCCGGAACAGTGATTTCAGCGGCGACACCGTTCGCTGGGTACGCCTGGGTACTGCCGCAGTCCAGGGTTCCGCCGATACCGAGCGTGACCGCTGTGGCGGTGGTCCCGACTGGATCTGATGATCCGTTGTTGTCCGCGCCGTCTGCGTACTCGCAGTAGGCCATGGCCCCGTCAGCAAGCTGCTTGTGCAGGATGATGCGCGGGTAAGCCTGGTAGCCGGTGGCGGTGGCGTATGCCTTAGCGCTGACTTGGCATTCGGTGGTCTTGCAGGTGAACCGGAATGATCCGCCAGTGGTGTCGCCGGCTGGCGAGCCGAGTGTGGTGCTGAGTGTTTCCCAGACTGCGGGGCCGGTTCCACGGTCTACGAGTACCTGGCCGATGCCGTAGGGGAGCGCCTGGGCGTTGGTGCCGGCTGCGCCGGTGTCACCCTTCGGGCCCTGGATTCCCTGGGGTCCTGCGGGTCCCTGGGGGCCTTGGCCGCCGGCCTTACTGCCGGTGTTGAGCTGGACGAGGTTCATGCCGACGGGGCATGATTGGCTGTGCTCAGTGAGTGCGGTTTTGAGGGTTCTTGTTGAATTCTCACATGAGTAGAGGGTCTGGACGGTGCGCGGGCTATTGGCAGCAGCGTATGCGGCTGTTCCTGCCCCGGCGAGTGCCGTGACGATTGCGGTGCCGGCAATGATGCCGACGACTTTCTTACTTGCCTTCACTGGTTGCTCCTATTTACAGCGGGTAGATTCCGTCTTGCTCGAAAGGCTCGACTTCGTATCCGGTTACCGGGAATTGCCTGCGGTCAACGAATGGAACTCCGCCGCTGGTGCCTTTCTTGGCGAAGCCGAGTTCTTCCCGCAATGCCAGCTTGACCAGCTGGTATCGCTCTTCCCAGTAGTTCCGGTTATACCGGGCGATCTGGAGCATTTCTGCGAGTTCCGGCCCGAGTTCCACGGACTGGGTTTTCGGCTTCGGGTACAGGGCCTTCAGCCTGTCTGTTTCCTGCTCTACGAATCGTTCCAAGGTTGTTCCTGGGGGAAGCGTGACGGCGAGGAGCCTGGACGGTACGTCCTGGTTGATGACGGAACGCTGAGTGACGGTAACTGCCATGGCTTATCCCTCCAGGATGCCTTTTGAGGCGAGGAACTCGGCTGCGAGGGTGATGTGCTTGCGGGTGATGGGACGGTACTGGCCGCCGCCGTTGGTGCGGGGTTCCCAGATGGGCGGCTGGTCTTCGACGCCTGGTGAGTAGCCGGCGCGTGAGCCGTCACTGAAGTAGACGTAGCCGAATGACTGGGGTCCTGGTTCGGGTTGCCCGCTGCGGTCGTCCCAGTCTTGGATTTCCAGTTTCATGTTCATCCTTTCTACTCCCCGAATCATACACCCGAGTCGGGGATTTTGTCAACACTCTCTTTGAGGAGGAGCGCATGTCCCTGCACGCCCGCAGTGACCTGATGAGCGTCGCTGTGCCGGTTGCGTCCGGAGGGTGCGGCACCACGCACACCCGACCCGTCCGCAACGGTGCACCCGCTAAAGTCTGGCGGCTGGACTGCCAGCCTTGTGAAACGTATTTGAAAGGCGGCGGACGCACCCGCCTCCAGTACACACCTGGCGACAAAGAAGTTGGCCTTCTGCCGACACAAGAAAGAGTCGCGGACACTGATCCCTGCTGGTCCGCAACTGAGGAATCCATTCCTGAAACGCCGGATGAGCGTGTGCACTTGCGCAGACGCAAGCAGCTCGGAAATGAAGAGCTGGAATGGATTAAGGCTCTCGCGGCAGCCAGGGCGGCGGGAATTGATATCCCGGCGAATGCAATGTGGCTGCTGGAGCAGAATTTTGATCCTCGTGTGCTGAAAGGCACCACTGAGTGCCCGTCCGGGCATGAGAACGCTGCAGGCAGTAAATACTGCTCTGAATGCAGCAAGCCGATGGGCGGACGGGAAGCAGCCGCTGAGCTGCCCGCTGCGGAGCCGGTGAAGTTGAGCCTGGCGGAGCTGAAGCGGCGGTGCAAGGAGCGGGGTTTGCCGGATTACGGGACAAAAGCGCAGATGATGGCGCGTTTGGGTATCGCATAGGGGGAGCTTTTGTCGAGAGCTGCAGGGTTGTGCCGCAGGTGCGGAGGACCGAAAAGGGGCAGGTCAGCGCGGATTTCCGCACCTATTGCGCAGTGCGCTCGCTGCGGTGACGATGTTTGCGCGAAACATTCGAAATGGGTGGATGGGGCGTATTATTGTTCTAAATGCCTCCGCGCTGCTAATGAACGCGGAGGCATTTAGAACCTGCCTTACCTGACAGCACCCGACCTCGCCCAACCTTATCGAACCCAGCCATGCCAAACCTGCCGTACCTACTGGTCGGGTAGCGTTGACTTTATCACAGGAGCCGATGTGACTACGCCGTTGCCGCTGATCCAGATCCCGTATGTCACTCCTGAGATCCTTCAGAACGCACCTACCGGAATTGACTTCTCGACTATCCCGGCTACTCCGACGTTTGATCCTGCTGCGAATGCGTCTGAGCTGTGGAATCTGTGCCAGCGGGCGACGGCAATGGCCGATCAATATTGCAATCAGACTTTGCGGGCGACACTGGATACTGAGGTTCTGCACGGGCCTGATTACCGGGTGACGGTGGGACCTGCTGCGGGGGGTGGTACTGCTACTCCGTACTGGGGGACTGCGGGGTCGAATACGCGGTGCATTATGGCGCGGTGGCCGATCCTGGGTGTGACGAAGGTGCAGGTGTCTGCGAATGCGTCGTGGCCGAGGAACTGGGTGACGCTCCCGGCCGGGTTCGCGGAGCCGGAGTACCCGCCTTTCGGGTTGTATAACAGTGTTGCGCCGGCGAGTGATGCGAACGGGTCTCAGGCGATCCTGATCGCTCCGGGGTATGTGGACAGGTGCCTGGGCAGGAACGGGTACATTCTTCAGATTTCTTATATTAACGGGTGGCCGCATTCGGAGATTTCCGTTACTGCGAGTGCTGGGGCGTCCACGATCACGGTGAATGACACGACCGGGTGGGCGGTGTCTAACTATCAGACGACCATTACGGGTGCGACTGGTGTTATCAAGGATGCGGGCCGGCAGGAGTCTGTTCATATTACGGCGTCGTCTACGACTTCCGGCCCGGGGACGCTGACTCTCGCTTCGCCGACGGTTTACCCGCATCAGGCGGGGACGCTGATCACGACTATTCCTGCGGCTGTTGAGCAGGCGGCGATTTTGTTTTGCTGTGCTCAGGCGCTGGTGCGCGGGGCTACGTCCACGACGATTCATTCGATCGGGGGGCATTCGGCGAGTTCGGATCAGGATATTTCCACGTTGAATGCTGAAGCTGAGCTGCTTTTGCATCCGTACAGAAGGACGATCTGATGTCTTGCGGGCGGGCTCCTACCCGGCGCATTGTGCATGTGAAGCAGAAGACGCCAGTGAAGGGCAAGGCGAAGAAGAAGGCTGTGGTGCATAAGCTGGTGCATCAGCCTGCGCCGAAGGTGAAAGCGAAGAAGAAGATCAACAAGCTGGTGCACAAGCCGGTGAAGAGGAAGACGAAGAAGCAGCTGATACATCATCTGAAGCACAAGGTGGTCTGTCAGAAGAAGACCCGGCATGCGGTGTCGACCAGCGTCAACAAGAAGAAGAAGGTTGCGTACAAGCCGTCGGGGCGGATCATGAAGGCAGCTCATGCGCAGAAGGCCGGGCGGGCGCAGAAGGCTCAGACGGCTTGGCGGGCACGGTAAATGCGGTCTGTTTAGTGGTGGCGTATAATCACGGCTGGGTGACTATTGCCCGGGGGAGGCTGGGATAAGTGCCGATTGTGTCGGTCCAGTCTTACCTGCTGCAGCTGCTGGACGGGTTGCAGATGCCGTACGGGCAGCCAGCGGCGAACGCGTTCGTGACTCCCCCTGACCCCCGGGTGCAGGCGAGGATTCCGGCGATTTACATCTGGCCTGCGCCGTCGGAGGAGAACAGGTCGGACCGTCTGGGGGGGACGGTGCCCCGTAATACGGGGAAGGGCACCGCGTCGGGCACTAAAGGGCTGATGCATAACATGGACATCTACCTGACGTGGATGTCGATTAACAATGCGCAGCAGTCTGACCCGATTTTCCCTGGGATGATTGATGCCATCCTGGCGGCGCTGCGGTACAGTCAGCCGAACCCGGCGTATGTGACTGACCCGAACCTGAATATTACCTCCACGATTTATAACGTGGGGGAGGAGATGCGGTGGACGCCGGGTATTGAGGCGCTGGAGGATGAGCGCTGGATACGGTATGACTGCCTGATTTCTTTGCCGGTCTGGGAAATCATCAACGCGTAGGAGGATGGTTATGGCTACTGTTTTCAACGGTCATGTGACCATGACCTACATGGATTACATTGACACGGCTACGGGTAAGACACTGGTTTGCGTGCCGGGGCAGAGTTACAACTTTGTTCCGAATAACGGGCATGCGGTTGCGCGGCCTGCGGTGCCGACTGACGGCCGGTTCTCGGCAGGTACCGGCCGTGAAGTGAAGGCCCCGGTTGAGATTCCGGCGGAGGACGCCGGGAAGAAGAACAGTCAGCCTGACGAGGGCTGACGTTTACGTTTTAGCAGAGGAGCTGTGTGGCCCTTGGCGGTCCCAACATCTATCCTGGCGTCCTCACCTGGCTGGGTGTTGCGCGGGAACTGACCGGCGGCGTCCCGGTTCTTCCTGTTATCACTCATCCGCTGGAGCAGGGCTCGTTTGAGCCTGAGGACACGCCTAAATTCCTTCAGGACAAGTCGATCCGTGGCGCGATGACTGACCTGTTCTACGAGACGCTCGGTGTTGAGTCGGCGACGTTCTCGTTCGGCGGCCCGAACTTCCTGGACAGCCACGGGTACTTCTTCGACAACGTGTTCGGGGACCTGTCCACGATCGGCAGCACCCCTACGAATGCGGCTACCATGTCGGCGTCGACTGCGCCGATCGGGAACACGCTGATGACGCTGGCGTCTGCGCCTCCGACGCAGTACACGGCAGGTGCGGTTATCCAGATCGGCACGGGTGCCAGCGCTGAAGTGGTGATTATCTCTTCGACGGCTGCATCGAATGTTGTCGGTTTCACTAACAACCCGCTGCGGTTCGCGCATGCTGCCGCGACTGTCAATACTGTTACTTCCCCGTATACGCATAAGTTCGCGGCACTGAACTCACAGCTCGGGTATGGCGGCGCTTTCGGTGCTCAGCCGCCGACGCATACGTTCACTGACGTCACTAACATTGTCAGCACGTTCACGAACGCAACATACGGTACTGCGGCGACTAACCCGTTCGGTGCAAGGTACTACCCGTTCTCGGTTCTGAAGCAGCTTGACTTCTCCGGGAATGCGGAGCAGTTGTTGGGCATCAAGATGTCGGGTGACTCGTTCCTGTCGCAGCCATGGCCTTCTGCTTCCGCCCCTACGAACATAACGACTAATAGCCGGCCGATTCCTAACTGGAACAGCACTGTTTCAACTATCGGTCCTGGCGGCAACCAGGTTATGACGGATGTCGGCGAGTTCAGTGTTTCGTTCAAGCGGCAGACGCAGGTTTACTGGACTGTCCAGGGTACTCAGACGCCGCTGGTTATCGCCCGTGGTCCTTTGAATGTGGACGGCACGATTCAGTATGACCCGACCATCAATGAGTGGCCGCTGGACTACATGCTGCTGAATGCGCAGGCTCCGATGACCATTGTTGTGACGAACTCGGGTATCCCGAACTCGGGTACTCCGTTTACTTTGACGTTCACTATGTCGCAGCTTGCGAATGTTAAGGCGAAGCCGATGCGTTCCAAGGCGCTGTTCGGTTATGCGAACAGCTTTGAGGGCATCGCGAACTCTACGGATGTCGGGGGTTCCGGGGGGCTCGGGCCGGGCACGATCACGCTTGTGAATGCCACGCCTACCTACTAACAGGTCAACCCCCCGGCTATTGCTGGGGGGTTGATTCATGTCTAATACGAGGAAAGCGAAGGGACTGCGAATGGCACGTGTTGAGCTGCCAAGTGGCGGATGGGTTGAGTACCGGGATCAGCTGAAGGCCAGTGACCGTTTCCATGTGCAGGATGCGGTGATGCTGGAATTCCGCAGTGAGGGGAACCGGGCTTCTCTCGGGATGATCAATGATCAGCGGAATGCGCTGCTGGGCCGGATCATTGAGAAGTGGTCGTTCCAGGTGCCGGTGCCGAAGGACAACAGCTTCCAGGCAGCAGACGTGATCCTGGGGGAGCTGCTTGACCTGGATGATTACCAGGCGCTGGTTGACGCGGTTCAGCCGCTGATGGACAAGATCTCAGGTACGTCTGTGAAGGGCGACCCAAAAAAGCAGTAGGCCAGCTGGCGCAGGTTTTCAGTTACCGGATGCGGGGAGGGCGTCCGGAGTTCCAGCCGGCTTACCCGGAGGGTTTCCCTCAGAAGATGCTTGTGTATAACTGGTATGCACGGGCACGGAACTGGCATCCCCGTCAGGTGGATGAGCTGCACCTGGATGAGATGGAGTGGCTTCCTATCATTGAGGAAGCTGTGCAAGCTGCACTTGAGCAGGATCGCGATTAGGAAGTGAGCGGCGAATGGCTCGTATTCTCTGGCATTCTTGCAGCCCGTGGGCTCCGTCGGGGTACGGTACTCAGACGGCGATATGGACGACGAAGCTGAAAGAGATGGGGCATGAGGTATCGATTTCCTCGTACTGGGGGATTCAGGGGGGTGCTACCCAGTGGAACGGGATTCCGGTGTACCCGGGGTTCGGGAATGCGTACTGTTCTACGTCTCTGGGGCAGCATGCGCTGATGGTGAAGCCGGATCTCATCATCACTTTGGGTGATGTGTGGGTGATGGACCCGAATATTCTGCGGGAGCTGCCGATTGCGCACTGGCTGCCGTCGGATTGCAGGCCGATGTCGCTGGCTGACCGGATGGTGGTGGATGCTTCGGGGGCTCAGCTGATCGCGATGAGCCAGTTCGGGCAGCGTAATTTCCGGCAGGCGGGTTATGACTCGGTGTATGTTCCGCATGCGATTGACACGACGGTGTTCCGGTGGCTGCCGGACCGGGACAAGCTGCGTGAGTCATGCGGTATTGATGATGATCAGTTCGTGATCGGTATCAATGGTGCGAATAATGATGCGATCCGTAAGGCTCTCCCGGAGCAGATGCTGGCTTTTGCGAAGTTCGCGAGGAATCATCCTGATGCGATCATGACTCTTCATTCTGGGGTGCATCAGGATGGGGGGCAGGATCTTGAGGCGCTCGCGGAGAACATCGGCATCCTGGATAAGGTGCGGGTTGTCGATCAGTACAGGTATACGGCGGGGCAGATCAGCCAGCAGGATCTGAATGAGTGGTACAACGTTATCGATGTGCTTTCCGCTGCGTCCTATGGTGAGGGTTTCGGGTTGCCGATCATGGAGGCGCAGGCGGCTGGCTGCCCGGTTATCACTACCCGCTGCTCTTCGATGGAGGAGCTGAATCCGCTGGGGATTCAGGTGGACGGGGAACCGTTCTGGAACGGGGTGCATAAGGGCTGGTGGACTCGTCCGGCTGTGCCGGGGCTGGTGCAGGCGTATGAGGATGCGTATGCTGCGCGGGCGGATGTGAAGCCGGGGAAGCTGCGGCAGTTCGCCCGTGAATATGATGTGGATAAGGTGGCTGTGGAGCATATGGGGCCAGCTGTGGAGGAGCTTCTGTCCCGGATGTCGCGTCGCTGACAAGAGTTTTTAATAGGCGGGGAGGGTATGCATGGATACTGCATCCCTCCCCGCCTATTTGCGTGCACTGAAAGATGCTGCTGCGGGTGGTGCGGCTCCGGCGGCGAATGCGATGGCGGGTGCTTTCCAGGATCGTGTGGTTAGTGTCACTTTGCGGCAGACGGTTCACCCTCCGGGTCTGTTCTGGAAGGCGATGGCGGGCCGGCCGCCTGCGTATGCGTCGGGGGAGCTGGCCCGGTCCGTGCGGATGACGCCGGCTAAAGGTTCGGTGCTGGCGACAGCGTATGTGGGGGCGTATGCGAGGTACGCGGCGATGCAGGAGTTCGGCGGGTTCGCGCGGGCGAGGACAAGCGCGTACATGCACTGGGTGAACAGCCGGGGTTCGTGGTGGATGAAGCAGGTTTACGTTCCGGCGCACCCGTATTTTGAGCCGACGGTGGTGCAGATGATCCAGGACGGGTCGCTTTCCCGGGCGGCTGCTGATGCGTTTTACCGTGAGATCCGTGGTTTTTTCACTGCGTGAGGAGGTGTTGGTGCGCCTGATCTGCCCCCGGTTAGCGAGTCATTTGATGCTGATGCGTCTGGTTTTCTTTCTGCTTTGCAGGAGATGATTGACCAGGCTGATCGTCTCGCTTCGGCGATCCGGGAAGACATTGACAGGATCGCTGAGCTGCGCACCGCGATCAACTCTCTTCCTGACACCAAGGTCGTCAATGTTATTTACCGGATTACGACTGAGGGTAACGCCCCGGACGTCGCTTCGGTGCAGCAGGTTGTGGAAACGGTGACGACCGCCGGCGGGGGCTCTGACGCAGCTGATGAGATTATCCGGATCAGTCGTGCGCTTCACGCTGAGGCGGAAGCTGCGCGGGATGCAGCTGCGGCGCAGACGGAACTGCGTACTGCAACTGCGGGGCAGATCAGGGATGCGAACCGGGTCGCTGAGGCTATCTACGCGATGGGCCTGGAGCTGGAAGACATTGCCCGTGCGGAGGCAGATGCGGGCAGGCAGGCAGGGGTGTACGCCTCGCAGCTGCGAGAAGAAGAAGCTGCGATGGCGGAGATCGATGACGTCATCGCCAGGATGGGCGAGTCTGAACTGGCCATGGCTGCCCGTACCCGTGCGGCGGGGGAAACCCTGGAGTGGCAGAAAGGCGTCCTCAAGGACATGCCCGGCGTTGTCGGGGAAGTGAAGCGGGCGTCGGACGGCGGCGGTCTCGCGATGCTTGCCCTGGCCACAGCGGCAAAGCAGGCTGGCAGTTCCATAGGCGCGATGGTCATCCCGACGGGAGCTGCCGCGTTCGGGATGGGCGGCGCGGCGGTCATCTTCGGGTTGTCCGCGCAGGCGCTGCACTTGATCGTAATGGGCGTGTTCGAGTTCCTGGCCGTGTTCATCCCTGCCATGTACGCAGCCGGGGCCGCAGCGGCGGTGCTTTACCAGGGGCTTGCGGAGAAAGTTGTCCCGCAGATCGTCGCCGTGAAGACGGCCACTGAGGCGATGGGCGGCATTTTCGGGAAGACGGCCGGTGATGTGCTGGGGTTGGGGCATTCGCTTCAGCTTGCGCAGAACATGGCGAACCCGGGTGCGTACGAGCTGCTCGGCGAGGCGATCCTCGGTGCTAACGCGGCGATGGGGAAGCTGAACTCCCAGGGGCTTTCCCCGTTCGCTCAGCTGGGCCTGGATGTTACGCACATGCTGGACCAGTTCGGCGCGAAGGTTGTTGTTGAGCTGTCCAGCAACATGGGTGCGCTGAACAGCCTGCTGGCGAATTCAATGACGGACCTGCGTGAGTTCGGGCAGATCTTCGGGAACCTGGGGCATGCGATCCTTAACTTCGCGGCGGCGATGCCGGGTGCTGCGGAGATCGTGCTGCGGCTGATCGACATGTTCACCCAGCTGATCAAGTGGGTGTCCCAGCTGCCCCCGGCGCTGATTTACGTGATCATGGTGATTGAGGAGCTGTACCGCTGGTCCGGGGTGCTCGCGGGGATCTTCTCAATGATCGGACGGGCTATTGCCCTGGTCGGGACGCTGGGCATCCCGGTGTTCGCGAAGATCGGGATGAACTTCGGGATGATGGTCGCGAACATCATCACCGGCGTTGGCAGCGCGATCATCAACTTCGTCGCGATGGGCGAGAAGATCGGCGTGCTGGGTGCCAAGACGGATGCGGCGGCCACGAAGATGGTCGGTGCGCTGGGTGCGGCAGCTGACTTCATGTCCGGCCCGTGGGGTGCTGCGATTGCTCTGGGCGTGCTGGGCCTGACAGCTCTCGCTATCTGGATGATGCACACTAAGAACGCCACTGACCAGCTGGTCAGCAGCATTAACAGTGCGGTCACCGCCGCGACCAACCTGACGGTGATGAACCGTATCTCCCAGGGCATGGCGGAAACATCGAACGCGCTCGCGGGTGCCCAGCGGAACCTGAGCACCGCCACGAGGAGCGTTTCGACTGAAATGCTGACCGGCACAGCCCGCATGGCACTCCACACTTCGGCAGTCAACCAGGCTCGCGGCGCTGTGGAGGAACTGACGAACGAGCAGCAGAAGCTCGCTACCCAGAACTTCACTGTCATCCAGGGTGCTGACGCCATCGCGAAGACGTACCACGTGACGTACGCGAATGCGCTGGCACTGGCGGACATGGCCGGGGTGAAGCTGGTCAACGGGTTCGTCGGCCAGTCGAAGGCGGCGCAGCAAGCGCAGCTCCAGATTCAGGCGCTGCTCCTCGGCTACCAGAAGATGGACCTGACCGGCGGTGCGCTGAACAACACGATCAACGCGCTCAATGTGCAGGCTGGCATTCAGGCTTCCCAGGTGGGGAAGGTGAACAGCGCCTGGGATTACTTCATCGGCCTGTCCACCAGCCTCACCGGCGCTTACTCGCAGCTGCTGCTGGACTTCCAGCAGCTCGGCAACATCGCGCCGACCGTCGGCGGGAAGATCGCGGCGTTCTCCACGACAGCGCAGGGCACTCAGCTGACTGTCAGCCAGATCGCGCAGGCGCTGACGAAGTTCAGCGGGTCGTCCGCGCAGATCTGGCAGTCATTCAACCAGTCTGTCACCCAGGCGAACACGCTGCTTGACAATTTCCGTGTCGCATCGGTGGCGGGGGTGCTGTCGCAGAAGCAGTACACGGAGGCGGTCGCGACGGTGGTCGCGGAGCTGCTGCCGTACGCGTCGAAGTCGAAGGCGGCGCTGGCGGAGGTGTCCGCGCTGGCGCAGGAGGCAGGCGGGCCTGCTGTCGGCGGGTTCCAGGCGCTGAAAGACTGGGTGGACAAGAACGCCACGTCATCGGACAAGTTCTCCGGGATGATCGACTCGCTCACCCAGAAACTGTCGAACGTGACGCAGGTGGCACGGACGTTCGCGTCCACGCTCCAGACGGATGTGCTGAACGCCATCGCGCAGGCGGGGATATCCACGTCGAACATCACGGGCCTGACGCAGAACTACACGAATGCGCTGTCCCAGTACGGGGCGAAGGCACCGCAGACGCAGAGCGCCCAGGATGCGCTGACCAAGGCGCTGGAGCATTACGGGTTCAAGGCTGTTGAGGTCAAGCAGATTGAGCAGGAACTGACCGGCGCGTTCAGCCAGACTGAGCCTCCGGTGCACCACTTGAGCAACAATTTCGATGACGCGAAGGGGAAGACGGAGCATCTCGCCGCGCAGATCTGGAACAACCTGATTCCCGCACTGTCGCATGTGCCGAAGAACGTGAACACGAACATCACCGCGCATGCCAGCGGTTCGGGCGGTGTCGTCGCGACGATCGCGGGACTGGCGATCCCTGCGGGGCAGAAGAACGCGCTGCTGCACTTCGCGGGAATGGCGAGAGGCGGCCGGATTCCCGGCTTCGGAGGCGGGGACTCAGTGCCGGCGCTGCTGGAACCCGGGGAGACAGTGGTGCCGAAGCACCTGACGAACATGGTCGCGCCGCTGATGCGCAGCAAGGGCGTTCCGGGGTTCGCTGCGGGCGGGTTCGTGGGTCCTGCGGGACCGGAGGAATTCACCGCGTACAACGCATCTAATTTCGTTTCACAAGCGATGGCCGCTGAGATGAAGTCAGTGGTTTCCTTCTTCAAGAACCAGGTGTCCCAGGCGCAGGCGGTAGCGAACGGGATTTCAGTTCCGGGGCATCCGTCAGGGTCAGTGATGGCATGGATGGCTAAGGCAATGTCGCTGACGGGTGTCCCGCAGTCCTGGCTGCCTGACCTGCTGACCATTGCTTTCTATGAGTCAGGGCAGAACCCGAACGCGATTAACCTGTCCGACTCTAATGCTGCTGCCGGAGATCCGTCTCGCGGGATCATGCAGGTCATCATGAGCACGTTCCTGGGGAATCACCAGGCGGGGACCAGTTTCAATATTTACGATCCGGTTGCGAACATCGCTGCGGCTATCCGGTATATCGAGGCGCGGTACGGGACGGTGTTCAACGTTCCCGGCATCCTGAGCCTTGACAGGGGCGGGAAGTACATCGGCTATGACAGCGGCGGTTACCTGATGCCAGGGCTGACGCTTGCCTATAACGGCACCGGGAAACCGGAAATGGTCACTCCTCCGGGTGCCGGGGGCAATGGCGGTGTTGAGGTGCACCTGCATGGTGACCTTGCCATGGACAACCTGTGGGACCGCCTGCAGGTGCAGACCGTTCGTTATAACTTGCGCAACAGCGGGCGTGTTAACGGCGGCTGGAGCCCGCTTTAAGGAGAGAGAATGACTTCGCATATTTACGATACCGGGATCACGACTGCGCTGAATGCTTACGGGGCGCTGATGAATTCAGGGTTCCTGAAGGTTTACACGGGTGCGCAGCCTGCTGTGGACGCAGGGGTGACGGGGACGCTGCTGGCGTCCCTGTCGATGAGCGCTACCGCTTTCCAGACTGCGGGTGCAGCCGGGTCAGGCGGGTCGATGACAGCGAACACGATCACTGCGGCGACCGCAGGCGCGACCGGCACCGCCGGCTATTTCGCGTTGTTCAAGTCGGATAACGCGACAGTGGTTTCCACGGGTGCATGCGCTACGTCCGCTGCTGAGCTGAACTTCAACACGACATCAATTTCCGCTGGCGACACCGTTTCGGTTTCCTCTTTCGTCGTGACCCAGGCTCAGCCGTAATCTTTAGGATCGCGTAATGGCGAATAACGTCACTGTCAACTTCACGCAGAACGTCGCGACGACGGACCCGCTAGGGGCGGGTTTCGTGTGTTCAGAGTTCCTTAACAACGGCGGAATTGTCGCCATTGTCAGCGATAACACATGGAATGCGGCGCTGGCGGCGCTCGGGGTGGGGCACATTCGTTTCTCGCTGGCCTGGTACAACGGCAATCCGAGTTACGGTGCGGGCGGCAGCCCCGGACAGCAGGGCTCCGGGGGGAGCGCGGCCAGCGGGCTACTGAACGCGGTGAAGAACATGGGCGCGATCCCGCTGGTGTCATTCAACGGGAACACGGCGGACAATAACTTCCAGCCTGCTGACGGCGGGTCGCTTGTTCATTTTTTCAATGACAACGGCGGTCAGCATGGCGGGCGCATTCAGTACTGGTCGATCGGGAATGAGCCGGAGTTCAGCGGCGGCACCGGCATTTACCAGTCCGGCAGCGGTCAGGGATCAGCGTCGGCAACGCTCGCGGCGATGCACACGGCTGATCCGACGATCAACATCGGCATCCCGACTGCGGGACACTGGGATGCGCCGCTTTTGCAGTGGTCGGCAGGCGTAGCCAATATCGGCACGATGTCCTACCACGCGTACGACGGGGCGAACACTGACGACTCGACGGGTTCCGCGTACCCGACCGGGCGGCAGCTGTACAACCACATGAAGAATGACATGCCTAGTTACAAGGCTGGCATTCACTATGGCATTGAGGAATTCAACTGGCATTCGTCCTACAACAATGACAACACGTTTTACTCGGCTACTAACACGTGTTTCATCGCTGACAACATCGGGATGGCGCTGAGCGCCGGCGGGCACGCGACGATGTACTCGGACGCCAACGGCGCGCTCGGCATGATGAATGACGGTTCCAACCAGAACAACATGCCTGGCGGGAAGTACACGAAATTCCCGGCATACTGGGGTCTCGGCATCTGGTGCGGGATGAACGGCCAGTTCAAGAAGTACGGCGCGCATTTCGTGTCCGCTTCCACGACGCTGGCTTTCGGCACGCTGTCCGTTTACGCGTCGGACAGCAACAAGATCGTCATCGTCAACAAGTCCGGGTCCAGCCAGGCGCTCTCCATCGGCATCACGCTGACCGGCGGGGTCACCAGCGGCACGTACAACGTCTGGAAGACGCAGAACGCGGGTAACCCGCCCGGTGCCATCACGGAGGATGTGCACAACGCAGGGTTCTCCGGCGGGACGATTTCCTACACGGTCCCTGCGAACACTGCGGTCAGCATCGATGTGTTCCCGAACGGGCAGACCGGCAACACTGTCACCGTCACCAACCCGGGTTCCCAGTCGAGCACAGCCGGGTCGGCTATCGCGACGCTTCAGATCAACGCCACGGACTCCGCAGCAGGGCAGACCCTCACCTATTCTTCTAACGGCCTGCCCACCGGCCTGTCCATCAGCTCCACCACCGGGCAGATCACCGGCACCCCCACCACCCAGGGTGTTTACACTCCCACGATCACCGCGACGGACACCACCTCAGCTGCGGGGTCCACCTCGTTCACGTGGACGATCAACCCTGCCTCCGGCAACACTGTCACGGTAGCGAATCCCGGGTCGCAGACCGGGGTGGTGAGCACCGCCGCATCGTTGCAGATGACAGCGACGGACTCCGCTTCCGGGCAGACTTTCACCTGGACATCCTCCGGGCTGCCGACGTCTCTGTCGATCAACGCTTCCAGCGGCCTCATCTCCGGCACCCCGACTGTCGCGGGGACGTTCAACTGCACAGTGACAGCCACGGACGGGACTTCTGCTGCCGGCCGTGCGTCGTTCACGTGGGTGATCTCCCCGTCCGGGGGGCCGGGAACCACGACGCTGCTGTCAAACGACTTCAACGAGGGCACCAACGGCACCGGCATCACCACGGGCAACTCCGGCGGCGGTGTCGGGGAGAACGCGTTCGACTCGGTTACCACCACGAACAGCGCCACCGCCGTCTACTCGAATGTGGCAGCGATCCACTCGGGACTGTCCGGCGCGTTCACCACATCCGGCGTGGCCGGGGTGGCGATGGTTACCTGGGCGGCATCACTGGGGTCGCAGACGACGATTTACGGTCGCGTGTACGTGTACATGCAGGCGTACCCTGCTGCGGACGACAACATTGTCGAGTTCCGCAACTCGGGTACGTTCGGCGGCGGGGTGATGATCGCGACCAGCGGTCAGCTCCGCACGCAGAACGCATCGTCGGGTGAGGTCGGCGGCGGCCCGATCCTGCCGTTGAACCAGTGGACGCGGGTTGAGTTCAAGCTGGTGTGCGGCAGTGCGGGGGCAGCGTCGCTGAACCTGAACTACTACTCATCTGCGGACTCGGTGACGATCACCCAGTCAGTTATCGACACCGCAGGCGCGTTCGGGTCCGGCGGCAGCATCAACACGATCAACTACGGGCGCACCAGCAACCACGCGAGCCAGCCGGCGGTGTACCTCGGCGGCCTGAACGTGAACCTTCAGGGGTACCCGGGTCCTGCGTCAAGCGCAGCGTTCCTGGTGAACAACTGTGACATAACTCCCCCTGCCGGCGGGCAGACGGTGACTGTTGCCCTGTCAGGGACCGCTGTCACGAACGCGTTCGACGGGGTTACGACGATACAGGACCCGAACCCGAACGGGCTTATCTTCCCCGGGTACTTCTCGCAGTCGGCGCACGGCACGTCGATGATCGCGTTCACCACATTCAATGCGGGTCTCTGCAATGTGTTCTGGTCCACTCAGCTGGGCTACCAGACTGTGGTGTACGGGCGTGCTTACATCTTCATGACCGCATGGCCGACCTCAGATGACACTGTTGTCCAGTTCCTGAGCAACGGCGCGTTCGGCGGCGGGGTCATGATCACCGCTGCCGGGGCGCTGATGACGCAGAACACCTCAGGCGGCAGGAGCAGCGTCGGGGTGACGGTCCCGGTCGGCTCATGGTTCCGGGTTGAATGGCAGGTGGTCTGCGGGCCTACCGGCACCGCATCGCTGACCGTGAACTATTACCTGTCGATGGACTCCACCACGATCACGGCCACGTTCACTGACACCTCAGGCCCGTACGGGGTGGGTGCGGCGATCAGCCAGGTTTCGTTCGGGTGGAACACGGCGCTCGCCAACCAGCATGTTATGTACATGGATGACCTGGGCTTGTCCACGACCGGGTACATGGGTCCGGCGGGGCATCCGGTGACCGGCGCGCTGGTGCTGCAGACCCCCGCGTTTTCCACCAGCAACTCAGCTACCGACACGAACACGTTTTACTACAACACGTTCGAGGGCGGCACCAACACCACCACGATCACCACAGGGAACTCCGGGGGTGCTTCCGGGCGTGCGTTCGACGTGGCGACGGTGGCGAACGGGTCGCTGACGTTCTCCTCAACGCAGGCGGCGCACGGTTCCCTGGCGATGGCGGCGTCTACCACGGCAGGCAGCGGCACCGCTTTCGTCGGGTGGACCACGATTCCCGCGACGCTGACATCGTACGGGCGTGTTTACGTTTACCTGACGGGCTTGCCGGCGGTGGTGGACGCGAACGTTCAGCTGCGCGGCACCAGCGCATCTAATGCGGGGAACATCCAGATCGACACGGGCGGTCACCTGGTTCTCCAGAATCCCAGCTTCACGACGATCTTCACGTTCACCACGGCCCTGTCCACCAATACCTGGTACCGGATCGAGTGGTACCTGCTGGCAGGCACGGCAGGTAACGGGTCGTTCACCATCAGCTACTATGCGGGTGACAGTCTCAGCGTGATCGAGTCGCACACTGACGCGACAAGCGCCTGGGGTGGCACCGGCGGTGTCGCTGAGGTTGAGTTCGGGTGGACGCACAGCCACCCGTCCCAGCCGCTGATGTACATGGATGACATCGCACTGTCCCCGTCGAACTTCCTCGGCCCGGCCGGGAAGTCATCGTCAGGCAGCATGGGCATCCAGCCGTTCATGTTCAGTTCGAACGCTGCGGACCGGCTCACCTCGGAAACCGCCACCGGCACGTACGTGATGCAGCCGCTGGCACTGTCCGGGCGGGCCGCTACCGGGGCGCAGCCGTTCGTGTACAGTTTCGTGTCCGGGAACGTGATCAACGATTACGGGCTGGATGACGTCCCGTACACGATCAGCAGCACCGGCACGACAACGGGCCTGGTCGCGTTCATCGGCTGGAACGTGTCCCCGTTCTCCGCTGCCACCGCCCCTGGCAAGGCTCCTGCGGTGAACGTGTCGGACTCTGCGGGGAACTTGTGGCGGCAGATCGGGATCACCCCGGCGCAGGGGGTGTCCCGCAGCAGCATCTGGTTCTGCGACAATCCCCGTCAGGTGTCCTGGGTTTCGGTGGCGCTCACCGGGTGGGCTTACGCCACCTCGTACACCATCGCTGAAGTCCACAACCTGCCGGGCAGCTTCGGTACGCCGGTGATCGACTTCGTGCAGACCACGGTATCCACGGCGGGGGTTGCCGCCCTGACGATCCCTGCGGGGACAGCCACGACAAGCGACCTTGTGTTCGGGGTGCTTTCCACGGGCGGCGGCGGCGGTGCGCTGACGGTGCCGTCCGGCTGGTCGGGGATCGCGGCGGCGGGCGGGGCGCTGTCCGCGCAGGCCACCACCTATTCGATGTACATCCCGAACAATGCCGCCGGGGGTGTCCCGTTCGCTCCTACATGGGCGAACACAGTGCCGGCGTCGGGTCTTATCGTGGGCCTGAAGCTGACTGCGGCGGCACCGCTTCAGACGAACCCGAACTATCCCCTGGTCACGGTGGAGGCCGCGTTCGGGGCCACGCCGGGAGACTGGACGCAAAGCGTTGACTACACCTGGGACATCACAGGGCTGACGTGGACGGACATTTCCACGCGGGTCATCGGGGACAAGGGCCAGGGACGCATCAAGATCACCCGTGGCCGGCAGTACGAGATTTCCCAGGAGGAAACCGGGGAGCTGACCCTCACCCTGGACAATCATGACGGCGCGTTCACGTACGGCAATACTGCGAGCCCGTACTGGAGCAACGCGCTGAACCCGAACATGAGCTTCGGGCTGGGCACCACCGGGTGGACGGCGAACAACAACTCCGTCATGGCACCGTCAACCGCGTTCGCGCACAGCGGCACGACTTCCATGCAGGTGACCCCGGACGGGGTGACGAGCAACCCGTTCATCAGCTCGCAGCTGATCCGGCTGAACAGCGGGATCGTCACCGCCTCATTCTGGGTGTACATCCCGCTCGGGTGGAGCACAACACAGGTTTCCGTTGACTGGTACAACGCCAGCCAGGTTTTCATTTCCACGACTTCTGCCAGCAAGTCCGTCCCGGCCGGCGTGTGGACGCAGGTTACGCTGGTGAACACCCAGGCCCCGTCAACAGCTGTCTTCGCCCGGGTGGACGCCAAGCTGTCCGGCCTGCCTTCCGCTGCCACTGTCTTCTACGTAGATGAGTGCGCGATCCTGAACGGATCGAACCTGGTGTCAACTAACTGCGTTGTCCCGAACGTGCCGGTGCGGGTGACAGCCTGGTGGAACGGCACCCAGTACCCGGTCGCGTTCGGGTACGTGGAACGGTGGCCGCAGGAATGGCCGGACATGCCGCAGTGGGGATTCTCCACGCTGGTCGCCACGGACGCCTACGGGCCGCTGGCGAGCACCTCCCTGTCTTCCGCCGTGGAAGGGGACATCCGGAAAGATTCCCCGTACGCGTACTTCGCGACGGATGAGCAGTACAGTTTCACCACCCAGTCGCTGGACCCGATCAAGGCCCCGCTTGACGCTAACGGGCTGATCGCGGTGAACAAGGCTCCGGGCAACAACCGGGTCGGCGCGTACCGGGACGGCAGTGACCAGCCGGCGACGACAGGGCAGGCGCTGAACCTGCTGGGCGACAGTGACACGGTGATGGGTGCCTCAACGTACATTGCCCCGGAAACCAACACTAACGGTCCCGGCATGTTCTACTTCGATCCGAACATCCCGACGAACACAACCGGGATGACACTGGAGTTCTGGTTCACCTGGGGCGGTACGACACTGGCGTCTACCACGCTGCTGAACGCGTGGGCGGGACCGTCCAGTTTCTTCGCGGCTGCCCCGCAGATCGGCACGGTCGGCGGGGTGATCACCGTCGGGATCAACACCGGGTCGAACACAGCCAAGGCAACCGGCCTGTACGTTAACGGCACGGAGATCGGCGCGGCGCTCCACTTCAATCAGAACACGTTCGCACCGCAGCATTTCGTGCTGGTGTCCGGGCCGACTGGCCTGTACGCGCAGTCGCTGTCCTGTTACCTGAACGGGGTGGGGGTGGGGGTCAGCAACGGGATCGCGACGCACCCGCTGATCCGCGCGATCACCCTGGGACCCGCCCGGTTCTCCTATGACGTGTCTGACCTGTGCGTTTACAACGGTTTCAACTTCGCGGCCGGGCATCTTGCCATCTACCCGTATGAGCTGACCCCAGCGCAGATCAGCAACCATTTCGCGTCCGGGTTCTACGGGTCAGGGTACATTCCCGCGCCGGGCAGGTTCGCGCAGGTGCTCACATGGGGGCTGCTGGGCCTGAAGCGGGGCGGTACCGCCTGGTACGGCACTTACGGGACCGTTGAGAACACGTTCATGTCTGAGGCGTACTCCTATGAGGGCAGCACTGGCGCGGATGTCATGCAGCAGCTTACGCAGACGGAAGGCGGACGCTGTTTCACCCAGGCGAACGGCAGTCTTGTCTATGTCATCCGCTGGGCGCGGTACAACCAGCCGGTGGTTGCCACATTCGGGGACAACGGGACAACGGAACTGCCGCTCATGCAGGATTCCACGTTCTCCGTGGACAACTCGTTCATCTACAACACGGTGAACGCGACGCAGAACCGTGGCCCGGACCAGACATTTTTCTATCAGGTGGCAGACCATACCAGCCAGACGAATTACTTCAACAGGTCCGGGCTGGAAATCCAGTCGTTCGCGCTGACCCCGTTTGACGTCAATGACGTGGTGAACTGGTCGGTTGCGAAGTACCAGCAGCCGGTGCAGCGCAGTCAGGTGCTGTCCATTAACGTGGCTGCGGGGCAGGGCAAGTTCCCGACGCTGTTCCCGACAATTCTCGGGCTGGAACTGAACCAGACAGTCACGGTGAACCGCCGTCCGGTGGGCGGGGCAGTTCTCAGCGTGACAGGGGCAATCCAGGAAATCCAGCATGATATCGGCCCGTCACAGTGGACGACGAAGTACCAGATTTCCCCGGTTTACCCGGAAAACCAGGCGCTGATCGCGGATCAGTCGGGGCAGAACACGCCGGGCACTCAGTCCCTGAGCTGGTAAGGATAAAAGAATGCCATTGTCACCGTCTACCTGGCAGACTTTCTCGCCTATCACGGCGCACCAGCTGAACCAGGACATGTACACGTATGACGGTTCCTATTTCGCCGCTAACGGGGTGCTGTTCCACTCGAACCGGCCTCTGCTGGTCGAGACGTACACCACCGCGCAGGTGCTGGGCGCACCGAAAGGCGGGAAAACCACGATCCTCGGCGGCACCGTCGGCAGTGCCATTTCCGTGCTGGACAACGCAGCATTGTTCGGGGTGGGCGCAGATGCCCCGGCGGATGCAGCGAAATTCCGGTCAGCAGGCGCGGTCGCTCCCGGGTCAGCGGGCATCGCGGGGGTGCAGGGCGGCTGGAACCTGATTTTCAACTTCGTCCCGGTGTCACCGTTCTCGCAGACAACAGGGTCTGCGTTCGGCAGCGCCTGGTACCTGGGAACAACCGCGCAGCAGGACATCGGCCCTGTTCAGCCGGGTTCAGCGGTGTATGACAACTGCGGGTTCGCGGTGGACCTGGTGCTGCGCACCCCAGGTGACGGCGGCCTGACCGTGGGCGCATGGATGACGGACGGGACCGGGAGGAACGGCACCGTCAGGTCGAACGTGACCAGTACCTGCGGGGAAACACCGCGTGTGGGGGAAATCTGGTGCGGGGTCCTGTCCGGGAACAACCTGCTGATCAGGTCGGTGCCGTCGCCGATCACGTCGATCGGGGCGGCAACCCCGCTGTCTTCAGGGACACTGAACTCCTCCATCCAGCAGACTCTCGCGCTGCTGAACTACCCGCCGATGATGAGCATCCAGGCTCCGCTGGGCGGCATCCTCGGCACCGCGCTCACCACCCTGAACTGGTCCAGCAACACCCCGGTAATTGACAACTTCAGCGGGTTCAGCCAGAGCACGAACTATGTTGTGCCGCTAAGCGGACTGTACTTCTGCCATTGCACGACAGTGCTGGAACACGGCGGTGTCCCGGGGCAGTTCGCCACGGGATTCAAGGTGGGTGCGACGAACTATTTCGGCGGCTGGTACACCTACGGCACAGCGCAGAACCAGTATTACGGTGCGGCAGCCACGAAAATCCTGGACCTGAACGCAGGGGACACCATCACCACGTTCGTCCAGTCGTCCACCGGCGGGCAGATCCTGTCTGCGGTCAGTTCCTCGCACTGGAACATGGTGTGGATGGGCGCGATCACTTCCGGGGGCCTCACCTGGGTGCCCCCGGAGGTAACCGGCTTCCAGTTCCAGGCTGCGACCCCGCCCGGCACGGCAGCTACCCAGCTTGCCGGGATAATGAATACTAAAATTGCGAACGACCTGAACTTTCTCCTGAACCGCCCCTACCTGATGGTGCATCAGTCGACAGCACAGTCAAGCACGGTGAACCAGTTCGTGCCGGTCACGATGCAGGCAGTCGGGGGCCTGGTCCACGGGTCAACAGGAGACAATTACGGCGGCTGGTCAGCGGTGAACAACAAGTACACCGCGCAGGTAGCCGGCTGGTACCTGGCAGTGGAGGAAATCTCCGTCACCGCAGGGGCAGGCGCATCGGATCAGATCACAGCAGGGTTCTCCGTGCCGACGTCGGGAGGGTTCGCGTCGCCGGCGACAAGTCACGGGCAGCCGGACTGGTATCAGTCGCTGCCGCTCGTGTCGGGGGGCACCCAGCCGGCGGGCGCTACCGCGATCGGCTGCTATTACCTGAACCAGGGGGAGACGATCGCCCCGGCGATGATGTACCAGTCTCAGGCGCGCACCGCATGGACTACTGATGTCACCCACAATTTCAACAGCCATTTTGAGCTGCTGTGGCTGAGTAACTAGGAGTGTGTGACAACACCTTACGGGGCTTACCCGGCTTACGACCCGTATTCGCAGGCGTCGTCACTGCTCCCGTATTCCACGCAGGGCATGATTCCCGGGTATGCCATCGGTGCCTGGGGAATGACTGTCAACACTTCCCAGCTGAATTTCGCGTCGCAGACCAGCGGCGGCGGCATGTTCGGCTATTCAGGCAGCCCTTCTGCGGGGAACCTGTATTTCTCGCTGGCCGCTGCGGACGGCACCGACCAGTTCGGGAACACGTACGGGGCCGGGCTGAACGTGGCGGGCGGCACGCTGGCCACGGTGTCGCTGATCGGCGCGATCATGGACGCCACCACGCTGATGCAGGGCAGCACCCTGGCGAACGGGAGCGTGCTGACCCCGGTGATCAGCGGCGGCACCGCAGTGTCGCTGGTGCACACCATGACGAACGGCAGCGGGCAGGTTCTCGGGTACACGCAGGGTGCCACCGCTGTGACGTTCGCAACGAACGGCCTGTACCTGTGGACTGTGCCGACCGGGGTGAACTCCCTGCGGGTGCAGGCATGGGGAGCGGGGTCGGGGGGGTCGGGGGGGACAGCCACCCAGGGCGGTGAGGGCGGCGGCGGCGGGGAGTACTCGGAAGAGCCGCTGTACGGGGTGAATCCCGGCACTGTTTACGTGATCAATGTGGGTCAGGGCGGTGCGGGGGCGATCACCGGGCAGTCCGGCAATGACGGCGGGGACACCTCGTTCGCGCCGAACGGGTTCGGCGGGACTACCGTGCTCGCGAACGGGGCGACGGGCGGGTCCGCGTTCACCGGCGGTCCTGGCGGCACAGGGTCCAGTAACACGATTCATTTCGACGGCGGTAACGGGGCGAACGGGTCGGGCCTGTTCGGCGGTAACGGCGGCGGTTCCTCAGGCGGCACCACGAACCAGGGTAATCCTGGTGTCCAGTCTGCTGGTAACGCCGGCGGGTCGGGGGGTGCCGCACCGCTGAACGGGGGGGTCGGCGGCGGCGGCGGTGCATCTGACC
>Ga0247679_1000073_pt1 | contig 38457 bp, 55 predicted proteins | sample CNK20_metaG_FD_182797 | JGI IMG/M metagenome (GOLD analysis project Ga0247679, IMG submission 182797) | Soil microbial communities from Purdue University Martell Research Forest, Indiana, United States - CNK20 | ecosystem: Environmental > Terrestrial > Soil > Temperate forest > Bulk soil...
GAAAGTGATTTAGAATAAAGTTTTGCAGGGCATCCAGCCCTCAACCCTTGGCCTGCCAGCCTTGGGGACATCCGTACATAGTTCTTTTCGCCGAGAACACAACATAACATTAACGTGGCCGAGCAGCCCATTAACAAAGGAATTTTACCATGTCACACAAATTACACAACCCCAAATCACATGCGCCTGCTGTTTATATTCCCTGTTGGCTCATCCAAATATCAGTCAAACTTTTATCTCACGGCGCAAAATTAGTTTACGGCAGATTATCTCAGTGGTGCAATGAAATGGGCGTGGCCTATCGCTCAGCACCCCAATTAGCTGAAGAGCTCGGCATGTGTGAAAGCTCTGTTAAAAAATTTCAAAAAGAATTACGCGATGTTGGCTTGATTGGCACATACCATCCCCAAGCAGGTGGCGTTAATCATTTTGAATTCTATGACCACCCATGGATGCATGAACCCATTAATGAACAATTAGTATACAAAGAAGACAAGCGCGACCCCGTGTATAAACATACACTACCCCGTGTAAGTTCATCCACTACCCCCGTGTATGATCATACCCGCATAAATAATAAAGAAATAAAAGAAATAAAATGTGTGGGGGAAAATCCCTCACACACACAAAATCACTCTCTAAAACCTAAAGAAAAAATGGAGAAGGAAGCATTTGAGTGTGAAGCAATGCAAAAGCTGTTTAGTGAAAAATTCAGCGGTTATAAAATCACGTATGAAGAGCTCTTTAACCAATGCAAACAACATTTTGAAATCAAAAGACAGTGGATAGATGTAAAAAAATGGACAAATTGGGTTAAAACTGAAAAAGTTGAGAACTATTCAACCAGTAGCGCATCCTCTAAAACCCCCAAAGTAGAAAGCCCCGACGACCAAATGGGTATGTTCACACGTAGACAATGGAAATTAGTAAGCGATTACAACGAAGCCATGAAGTACATCAACGTAGATCCAAACCGCCTTAATTTATTTTTGAAGAAACACGAACAAGATGAAGCTAGGAAGCTTATCGAACAACTGGAAGCATCAAAAGCGAAGGAATCGCCATCATGCAAAAAACACTCACCACAGACCAATGCAAGAAGAAACTCTTTAACCTCGGTATCAAATTTGGTGTCTCACCTCGGTTGATATCAACAAGGCTATTGAGTAAAGAGGACAAAGACGATATGTTAAATGGGCTAGTTTCTGATGAAACACTGGAAACAGCAGTGCAAGCGTGGATGAGCGCAGGGATGCCAGACTACGCTAACGGCAATACAGAGCCATATAAGCCACCACCAGAAAACCCTATGTCTAGGTATAGAGGAAATGGCAAAAGTGGCTAGGATTGAAGATTTGGTGGGTAGTATTTGATTTTATTAACTAGGTGATGGATTACATTATGCAAAACGGAGTTGTGAAGTGGTTTAATGACCAAAAAGGATTTGGATTTATCGCAAGTAACGGCAAAGATTTCTTTGTTCACTTCAAAGAAATTCAAAGTGAAGGATTTAAAAGCTTAAAAGAAGGTGACAAGGTAAGCTTTGAGGCAGACTCATCACCTAAAGGGCCAGTCGCTAAGTCTGTATCCGTACAATCTTAACGCCCATTACTTTGTTCATGTCCTCAATCATTTGAGGCTTAATCGCCAAAGGAATGTCACATTCTTTGCACATGAGCTCCACTAAGAGCTCTTGTGCTTGTAGCAGCCCATCAAGACATGAGCCAATACAGGCGGTTACTTTTGAAAACTCATTGAGTTTGTCGTGATTCATAATATCCCCTTGGACGTTTGCAACATTTACACACGTCATTACTTGACTGATGGTAACAACGGTAATTTGGATTATAGTTCATCAAAAAACGATGGCCTTTTAGTAAACACTTGAGTCGTTTTAGCATCCTAGCCCTCTCCATTTTCAAGTAAAGTAATGTGACCAATAGCAGCTAAACGCGCAGATCCCTCATGGTCAAAGTATTCATCCGATTCCCTGATTATGGTTTGTTCACACGGCTTATAATCAGGATCGAATATTACATAAAAGTACCCTTTAACCCATTTGTCAATGTTCTCACCCCATCCGGGTACATCATGACACCTTACCTCAAACTCATAGCAACTGAACTTTTCCATCACGCAGCCTCACTTGAAGACGCTTTGTCATACGCATGCAAGTAACGACGGCAAAAATCAGCAAACGAATCAGCAGCACATGGATGAATGGATTCTTCACGTACAAGCGGTTCACCATTCTCATCATCAATCTCAAGATTAAAACCAAACTGCTTATCGCGTGATATCCACACATCCAAATCTTCAGCCATCAAATCGTAAAGCGACATCTCACACATATTTTTCATTTTCATACTCCTTTTGTTAGTTGACAGAGAGAGTATAGCAAGTGTTGCTACATATAGCAAGTGTTGCTACATAAAAAGATAAAAAATATTGCTAAGTGGTGAATCAATCCTTACCCCTATTGAGTCTTAGAAGAATATAGACTTGCTATATCTTGTTAGAATGCTTTTCCACAGATTTTGTGGATAACTGAAACGCTCATAATCCTCACGAAAAAACTCATATTTCTCATAAATCTCACGAATCCTTGACATTTGGTACATATTTGTTGTTTGTGCTATCTTTACATTGTGACGCACCAACGGCGATGCGATTAGCCCTCTACGGCAGGAACTTGCGTTCTAGTAGGTGCACGAATCAATCCCCTGATTGGATTGGCCGTAATAGCAGGGAAAAAGGACGTCACGTTTATTAATCGATTAATAATCTATTTCACAGGAGTGAATCATGAGCAATACAGGCGTAAAAGATTACACGTCATCTGATAGTGAAAGTGGCAACACTCACTACAATGGTGTGCCAAGTGAATACGGTAGACGTGTTGAGCAACAAAACAAGATGCAACCTAAATACTGCGAACCCGGTGAAGCTGGTGGGGAAATGCGCGGTGAGAAACGCAACGAGCAAGCAGGCCCCTAATGGCTGCCCCTAAAAAGCAACCCGCCAAGGCGAAAGCCAAGGTGGGTCGTCCACTTGAATACACCAAGGAAATGGGCGACTACATTTGCGAGCTAGTTTCTTCAACTGGTCATGGCCTCTTGAAGCTTACACAGTTATACCCAGAATTACCCGACAAAGTGACCATCAATCGATGGCGTCATCGTTTACCTGATTTTCGCACCCAGTACGCACAGGCCAAGATAGAACAAGCTGATTTATTGGCTGAAGAATGCCTTGAAATTGCTGATGATGATTCACGTGATATCAAGGTCAATCCCGAAACAGGTGATGAATATTTAAACACCGAATTTGTAGCACGCGCACGTCTGCGCATTGACACACGTAAATGGCTGGCTGCCAAGCTATTGCCCAAACAATACGGCAAAGCGGCTGAAGAGCCTGAGAAACAAAAAGGCGATGGTGAATCCGTCCTTGAACGCATATTGGATAGGCTGATTGATTAATGGATGATGAGAAGTTAATACGTGTATTAAAATCATTGCCCCTATTTGCTAAAAACTTTCTTATCATTCATGACAAGGCAGGGGCAGAAAAGAACTTTGTCTTTAACCGCGCACAACTCTATATCCACGAACGTCTCGAAGCTCAGCTCAAAGCCACCGGTAAAATTCGAGCACTGATACTCAAGGGCCGTCAACAAGGGGTTTCAACCTATGTGCAAAGCCGGTTCTTTCATAAGACCGTCACCAAGCGCGGTAAAAAGTCATTCATTCTAACACATCACGCCGATTCCACGCGCGCACTCTTTGAGATGACTAAGCGCTACAGTGAGAATCTTGACAAAGACATGTTCCCGCAACCCGATAAGAAGAACGACAATACCTTGATGTACGATGGGTTGGGCTCAGGGTATCGGGTTGGTACAGCAGGAAGCGTGGAAGTGGGACGGGGTATGACCAACCAATACCTGCATTTATCTGAGTATGCATTCTATAAGGACGCCGCTAAGATTGGGATGGGGCTACTTAACACGGTAGCTGAGATTGATGATACTGAAATCATCAAAGAATCCACGGCCAACGGGCAGGCTAATGACTTTTATGCCGATTGGAAAGCTGCCAAGAATGGCGCTAGCCGCTATCAAGCCATCTTTGTTCCATGGTATTGGCAAGATGAGTATTGCATTGACGATCCCGCTTTCATCCCAATGGATGAAGAAGTCGAATGGCTTGAGAAGTTTGGCCCTGATGGATTAAAGCCCGGCCACTTAAACTGGCGTCGCATTAAGATGCAAGACATTAAGGGTGACTATGAGCAGAAATGTCGCAAGTTTAGGCAAGAATATCCCTTTACTGATGACGAAGCATTCTTGTCTTCAATCACTGATACGTTCATACAGGTTGAACATGTAGCAAAAGCACGTAATACTAATGTTGACAGCCAAGCTAATCTTGTGATAGGGGTTGACCCGGCACGTAAGGGTGATGACAGGACTGCAATCATTCGCCGGCGTGGACGTCGTGCGTATGGATTAGAAACCCATTACAATATCGATACGATGGAGCTTGCTGGTATTATTAAGCGCATTATCGACAAAGAGCATCCCAAGCGTGTTTGCATTGACTCCATTGGAATTGGAGCTGGTGTTGTAGATAGACTCCATGAGCTTGGCTTGGATATTGTGGAAGGGGTGAATGTGGCCAGACGTGCCAGTGAGCCATCCAAGTATCGCAACTTGCGTGCTGAGCTTTGGGATATGATGCGCGATTGGTTTATACAGGATATGCCGGTTGAGATACCGGATAGTGATGAGCTGCAAACTGATTTGGTGAGCCTTGGATACAAGTATGATTCTAGTGACAGGCTTTTGATTGAGGGAAAAGAGGATGCCAAGAAGCGCGGCAGTTTGTCGCCGGACACCTCAGATGCCCTGATGTTAACTTTTTATGGTGGAGAATATGTACAGGATGGGGGTTATGAACCGACCCGCTTACCTGAGCGACTCGCAGGGTCGTTGATTTAGTAGTTGACAGGCGGTTGACGAAAACTAACAAAGGATTGATTATGGCCATCAAAGAAGATGAAAAGATTGCTCGTCAAGCACGCATTGCTTGCGAGAAATTCAGAGGGAATTTTAAACAGAATATCGACCTCTATCACACCATGCATACCTTCGTCTTAGGCCAGCAATGGACTGATGAAGAAGAAGATGACATGATTAAGACCTACCGCAAGGTGCCTCTTACATCCAATAAGCTCGGCACTATGTCTAACTCGCTCTTAGGTGAGCAGCAACAAAACACCCCCCAATTACAAGTCGTCCCGATGACTGGATGCGATCAGAAAACCGCCCACCTTCGTGAAATCATGACCAAAGACATCATGTTCTCATCCGATGCAACAACAGCGTATCAAGTCGCGGCAGGCCAAGCAGCCATTGGTGGCTTTGGTGCCTTTTGCATTGGCACAGATTATGCGCATGAGAAATCCTTTGACCAAGATATTGTTTATTATCATTTCAAGGACGCAACCCGATGCTATTGGGATATAGGCGCTGAAACCATTAACAAGACCGATGGCACGATGTGCGGGTATCTATCGCGCATGAGTCGTGAGAAGTTTCGTGATATGTATGGCAAGGACACTGAGGAAAATATTTTAAAGACCTCAGGCATTACCCAAACCCAAGAAGAGATTGCACTTGCCGTTCAACCCGATGATGGGGACGATCCCTTCAATTGGGCTGATGATGAGGGAATTACCATCATTGACCACTACGTGCGCAAGTATGAAAACGACACGCTTTATAAGCTATCCAACGGCAACATCCTAAACCAAGAAGAAATGGATGAGATGATTGAGCACTCGCGTGACATCAATGAGCGTAACCGCATGATGGATATGCAAGGCATGCAAAATCCCATAATGGGAATGGGTGGTGGAATGCCATCGGGACAAATGCAGGGACAAGAAGAAGAGCCGATGGCGGAAGGTGAAGCGGCCCAATTACAAACCGATGGCTTTGGTGTGGGTGGCAGTCATGAGATATTGCCCCAACCCAAAGGCATGGACGTTGACCGCTACAATAGAGCCCAAGACTTAGCCGTTGAAACGGATGTGGATTCCTTTGAAACCATGACCCTTTGGGATGATGGTGAGATGGTTCGCATTGAAGACAGTAGGCCATCGAAGCGCCATAAGATTATTCATTACCGCATTGCCGGTAACTACATTCTTGACCAAACTGAGTTTCCTAGCCAGCAATTGCCATTGGTCTATGTCGATAACAATTCGTACTATGATAAGACAGGCAAGCAGGTGACGCGTTCCTTCTTTGGGGACTGCCGTGATACTCAGCGTTATATCAACTATCTTCGTACACAATCAGCGTATATCCTTAAGGTTTCCCGTTATGATCAGTGGATTGGTAGCAAGAAGAATGTTGCAAGCCTTGATACCCAAAGAAACTGGCGTGACCCAACAGCCATTCAAGGAATGCTTACCTATGACGAATCCCCCGAAGGAAACAAGCCCGAGCAAATCAGACCACCTGAGTTGTCCGTGTCTTTGTTCCAACAATACCAACTTGCGATTGAAGATCTCTACACATCAACTGGCCTATATCCAGCACGCATGGGGAACAACGGAGATGAAGCCAGCGGTAAGGCTATTGATGCGCGGACGCGTCAAGGCTCTTACTCCACTTACGTCTTCTTCAATTCCATCAACCGAGCCATAGCCACAGGCGGTGAAATCGTTAATGAGATGATACCCAGAGTCTATGATTCTGAGCGCGTCATGACCTTGATGATGCCTGATGAGGGAATGAAGAACATTACCATTAACCAGCAGCGAGATGAGTACGGTGAGCAAATTGAAAATGACATCCGTAAAGGAACGTATCAGGTTAGGCTTAAACCCGGCCCAAGCTTTGAAGGGCAAAAAGAACAGGCATTACAGTCATTACGAGAAGTGCTGCAAGCCGATCCCACCGCGTTTAATCTTATTGCCGACCTCTATGCTGAAAACTTGCCTCTTGCTAATACTATTGAAATTAAAAATAGACTTAAGACGCGTGTACCCCCACAAATAATTGAAGCAGGCAAGACAGGTGAGATGCCCAAGGAACAAGGGCCATCACCCGAACAACAAGCTGTTCAAATTCAACAACAAGCAGCACAAGCAGACATGCAGTTTAAACAAGCTCAAATTCAAATCAAACAGCAAGAACTACAGCTCAAAGAAAAAGAAATGCAAGCTGAGATTGAGATTGAGCGCATGAAGTTAGAAATAGCACAAATGGAGTTAGCGGGTGACATTGAAGGTGAGCGTATGCGCTACATGGCCGAAACACAAAGGACGCAAAGCGATAACGCCATCTCTCATGCCGATAATATGGTCAAGATTTTGACACATAAAGTTGTTTAACACTAGAGAGAGGGAACTATGCCAACGAGTAGCATCGATGAGTTATTACTTGGTGGGGGCAACTCCACCCAACCTGAAACGCCAGAGCATCAGCATTTGGATGGCCCGGCAGAAATAGAGGAACTTGAGCCTGAAACCCAAACGCCAGACTATGGACTGGATGAGGATGAGACAACACAATCACATGAGAAATCCTTACCTGATGCGGATTCTGATGAGGATGAGCCTGAAGAAGCACATGAGGATAGCTTTGATGAGTATGGCAATGAGAAGCCAAAGCCACGCATGTATACTCAAGAAGAAGTTAATGAAATGTTTAGGCGTCGCTTTAAAAACAAACCAGAAGCCGAGCAACAAGCCGTTATGCAGCAAATGCAACAGCCCGGTAGCCAGTTTGAATTTGACCCAACGTCTGATAAATCACCCGCCCAACAGCTTGAAAGCTTCATTGAGCAAACCTTTCAGAAGATGACCAACAAGCGTGAGCAAGAAGTAGCCCAGCAAAAAGAACGTGAGATTCAAGAAGAGTTTGAGGATAAATTCACCCAAGGGATGAGTAAGTTTCCAGACTTTCGGGATGTCATGGTCGATCTTGGCTTTCAAATCACAAACCCCATGACCTTGGCAACACGTGCGATGGCAGATCCAGCAGCCTTTTTGTACGCTGCCGCCAAACGCCAACCCCAAGAGCTTGAGCGTATCTCAAAGATTCGTGACCCTTATGCGCAAATGACTGAGATGGGCAAATTAGAGGAACGTATGCGACGCAATAAACCTACTACCAAAGCACCAAGACCCCTTGGTCGCACCAAAGAAGACAGTGTGGCACCTCAGCCGAAAAAGAAATCTGAGCCCACCATTGAGGACTTGATTGCCAAGTCTGATGCTAAAAAACTCCAACGTATGCGATCACGCGGTAACAATAGACGCTGATCGCTTGACCGAATTCGGTAATGACAAAACCGAATTCGGTTTAACATTTGACAAAACTGTGTTATGTGGCCTAAGATTCAAATTGATGAGTAAGGGACTCCATCACCCACGCAACACACATAGACGCGTATAAGTTGTCATTGTCGACCGTCGGACAAATGAAAGTAGGCACCCACTTTTGGGTATTTATTATTAATTTGTTCATGGAGAACAAAAATGGCTAACGTGTTTAGAGAAACACAGTACGTCTTGGATGACGTATTTGTACGATTTTGGAACTCATTGAGTTTCGCCCGCACAGCAAACAGAAACCTTGAAGCAGACTTTAAAAACCTAAAATTCGCAACTGGTCAAACCATTGACTACCGCTTAGAAGAAAGATATCTAGCCGGTGAAGGTGCGAGTGCGACTGCTGAAGCCCGTGTTCAGATAGTTAGACCTCTTTCAATTACTAAGCAATTCCGCACCATGATCGAATACACAGGGTTTAACCTGACATTCGACAGAGCGCGTGACGAACCTTATTTGGAAATGGCCAACGCTCCACGTGCTAAACGTCTTGCGAACATGGTTGAAAAATTCATTGCTTCCGAATTCCAAACCCAAGTATATCAAGCCGTAGGAACCGCCGGCGTCCCTGTAGACTTCAACACTGTATTAAGTGCTGATGCTTACATGACTGAATTGGCAATTCCTGAAGACGGTAAGCGTTACGCAGGGGTTGGCCCAAGAATCGCAGCTAATCTTTCAAACGACCTCTACAACGTATTCAATGACACTGTAAACACTGGTGCCTTGATTGATGGATTCGTTGGTCACTTGTCTGGCTTTGACTTCTTCAAGACTAACTTCTTGACTCGTCAAATAGCTGGTGCTGGTCAAGCTGGTGGATCGCCACCTGCTGGATTCTTACTTGGCGGTATCGTTACTAACGGCCCAATCACAGGTGGTAATACCATTGAAGTGGATTCTTTAGGACAAGCGCCCGGTACTGTTGTATTTAACAAAGGCGACAGAATCGAGATTGATGATGCTGCTGGCGTCTTCATGGTCAATCCTTTGACTTATGATGCTTTAGCTCAACGTGCTCAATTCGTAGTAACCGCGCAAGTTATCTCTGCCGACGGTGACACTGCAATCATCCCTGTAAACCCAACAATCGTTATCGATGGTGCTCGTCAAAATATTTCTGCTGCTATCCCTGATGGCGCACAAATATTACTGCGTGCTTCTCATAACGTGAGCTTGGCATACCACACTCAAGCTGTTGTGTTCGCAGCACCCCCAATCAAAGAACTACGCGGTGGTGTTGAAGCGGTTACACGATATTCAGATCTCTACAAGTTAGCGATGACTTACTCATTGGGTGCTGATATCCGTAACTACGAACAGTTAGACCGTATTGACGTTATATGCGGTGTGGCAATCAACCCTGAGTTTGCGGTTGCAATTTGCTCATAATCTTAACCATTCCAGACAACTTGAAATTTTAGGGTTGTCTGGAGTGTTAGCTTAAAAGGACGAAAAGATGAAAGGAGCACCCGCTACATACAAAGGCCGAATGATATCGAAAGAACATTTTAGGGTCTTTATTTATTCCCCGAATGGCGAAAAGAAACTCATTGAGTCATGGGATGAATTTGAAAAACACATGGAAACAGGATTGTGGTTTGCTAATCGCAAGGATGCCCAAAAGCCTGTTGAACCAAAGGTTGAAGAAGAAAAGCCAAAGCGTGTACGAAATAAGCCTGTGGCTACAACTACCTTGGAATTGAAAGAAGAGCCGCTCATTGAAGAAGAGCTCATCCCGGTAGGCAAAGAAGATTTAGTGTTTGAAGTAAAGGATGACGGTTTCTTACCTAAAGAGAAAAAATAATGGCAATGACAGTCCGTGAGTTTTGTTTTCAGATGTACCGACTGATAAGCGCTTCAAACCCAAATGTTCCACTTCACGGGGATGATGAGAAGCTTGCGGTACGTGTGTTGAATCAAATATTGCAGTCTTATGCAAGCTCAGGATTGATGTTGACCATTGCAAAAACGGTGTCGGTTGATATTAATTTGCCGATTAAAGAGATTTATTTTACCGATCCCAATTACTCAACCACCACAACACACAAAGAAATAGTAACGCTTACCACAGCATCACCTAGCTTTACGGTGACTGATAGTTCTATTTATTTTGTGGGCGATTTGGTTACAGGCGGTGGAATTCCAGCCTTAACCACCATTTTATCGATAGTAGGAAATGTCGTTACTCTGACGGCTAATGCGACAACGACTGGCGCATCTGCATTGACGTTTACACATGATGTGAGCGATCCCTCTGTGGCCTACATAAAACAAGGACGCCTTGCGAATTTAGATAGCGCATGGCTCGTTTTAAGCGGAGTAACCTACCCACTTATCGATAAAAGCAGGGATGAATTCTTGGCGGCATGGAAATATGAGCCCTTACAGGGCTTGCCGCGCTTTATTATCACCTTTCCCGAGACAAGCGTTGTGCGTGCGCAACTCTATCCCGCACCCAGCCAGTTTTATACATTCTTTGCTCGGGGAAAGTTTCAGTTACCAAGCCTTACGGTCAATGACGACCTAAGCATGGTTCCTGAGTACTGGCACTTGTACTTTTTGTATGCAGTCGCCAAGTACGTTTCAAAGTTTAAAGGACGCGGTTCTGCATGGACGCCCGATTTAGAAGCAGAATATCGAGAGCTTAAAGACAACATGGAAGCATCAAGTGAAGTCAATCTGTCCATTGCAGGTGATGAACAATCCCTACTCAATGGCGCATGGCGCACTAGGGCAGGTATTTAATGGCTGCCAATCCGAATGCTGCAACCATTCAAGAGCTGCCGATATTTTGTTATTACGACAAACAACGCTTCACCCAATTTGGCGCTATGGATTGCGCCAACTGGTATGGCATACAGGTGGAATCAGGAAAAAAGCAACAAGCGCTTTATCCTGCCATGGGTCGCCAACATGTGCGGTTTTTAAATCAAAATCGCCTTGTCTTTAGCACCCAACCCCGAGTTGAATTTAAATCCATCAACTTTTTATATGTGGTGGATGGTACAACAGTGTACCAATTTGATAGATTTTACAACCGAAAAACCTTGCCAATTAATGTGGCATTGGGTGCGCCGATATGGTTTGCAACGCTCGCCGTTGGCACCACGGTTTATAACATGATGACGGATAGAACGAACATTTTTCTCATTACAGAGAATGGATCTGCCGTCACCGCCGAAGTGGTTACCGATGTCAATCGCCCAGCGAACCCTCTCTACGTTGCGGCGTTCGGTAACCGCTTCGTTGTAAGTACGGCAGACACGCCGGACTTCACCTTAAGCACGATTAACGTGGCGGGTGGTGCGGCTGCATGTTTTAGTTTTGGAAGTCCCGCAACAGCTTTATTTGCGCGAGCTTCAGGGGTCATTGGCCAATTTGCCGTATTGCATAACCAGTTATACATTATGTGCGATTTTACTACAGACGTTTGGGCCAATATTATTACCCAAATCACAGTGGGTGGTGTGACGCGTGAGTTTCCATGGAAGCTTAATAGCTCATATAACTTTGACTTTGGTATTGCCGATCCCAATAGCTTATCGGTTGACTTTGGCATGATGGTGTGGCTTGCGCGTAACAGCAACGGCTTGGTGTCATTTATGATGAGTAATGGACAAGCGCCACAGGATATATCGTCGCAGGCCATTAACGTGCTACTTGAGAATTCGACTCATCCTGATACTGTGAGCCCGTTTTTGACCAATGAAGTGGATGGGTTTTTATACCAGTATGAGAATACGATTTTTTATAGGGCGGCTGCCGGCCGGTTCGTAAACTTTGGCGACTTGGATATCATCGATAATGCTAACGCTATTGAATACAACTTTGAAACTGGCAAGTGGGCACGTGTTATTGAACTTAATGGTGAGCGTAACCGTATCCAAAAGCATGTCTACTTTAACAGTTCTCATTTGGTAATTGTGCAAGATGATCCAGCCATCTATCAAATGGCAGGTAATATTTACCATAACGAATTAAGAAATACAGCACAACCAGACATTCAAGCAGCGGATGCGTTTTTAAAATACCCCATGCGCTATGAGCTTGTGACCCAGCAAATCTATTTGCCGGATTACGCGGAGTTTGAAGATGAGTATGTCGAGATTGACTTTGTATTTGGGAATAAGACGTTTTATCAAAGCTATGCCCCTTTCCTCAATACGGTATATGTCGTTAAGGATGGCGAGCCACCGGATGCACCTGTCTTTATCCTTTCAGAAGATAATAAGTATCTTATTAAAGAGGGAACCAATACACCCACATTTGATGATAACCATTATAACGCTCTATTTAAGCCTCATATTGAGCTTTATTATTCTGATGATGGGGGTGAAACATACCTTCCAGCAGATGTGCGCGAATTCAGCCCCCTTGGGGCCTATCGCTGGCGAATGCGGTGGTACGAATTAGCTTGTAGCCGTAATCGCTGTTATCGGCTGGTTTGTGTAAGCTCAGCACCCATCGTGGTATTGGGTGGCGTGCGCATGAGCCGACGTGTGAGTGGGGGTGCCAATTAATGACTATTTTTTTAGACAGGATTGATGCAGCACCCATTATGAACAGTGATTTTGATGCCCAATTCTTGCAATGGATTTGGGTGTTGGTTGATACTTTAAATGAGAACATTAATGATATTCAAGACGCCTTAAATCTATTGACCGCCATGGGCTATACCGCGGTTGAAATTGCTGCAATGAATGTGGCAGGGACTTTGGGCAATGGAGTTTTGTTGTATGACACAACAAACCACGTTTATGTAGGGAAGCAAAACGGGGCTTTGGTCAAATTTACGACCACAGCCTACCCATAAGGAGATGAACAATGAGCTGGCTATCTAGTTTTCTACATCCCGGCAAAGGCTATGAGAAGGGCCAAGAGCAGCTCGATAAATATTATGGGCAGGCTCAAAACTTCTTTAACCAAGGCCAGCAGTATTTAGATCCCTACAACAAGCAAGGGCAAAGCGCATTTGGTGACTTACAAAACACCATGAAATCACTGCTTGATCCCCAAGCCCTGCAAGACAAATGGATTAAAGGCTATACCGAATCGGAAGCTGCCAAGAATGCGGAAGGTCGCGCCCAAGAACACGGCCTTGATGCCGCAAGCTCTATGGGACTTATGGGTTCAAGCCCAGCACTATCAGCCATTCAAGCAGGAACCACACAAATTGGCTTAGATGACAGACAAAATTACCTTGATAACCTAATGCAAAAATACTTAGCGGGCGCTGGCATGGCTCAAGGGCTCTACGGCTCAGGATTAAACGCCGCAGGCCAGCAAAACCAAAATGCCATGGGTATGGGTAACAATGCCATGAATATGGGCCAAAACAGTGCTCAAATGGCCTTTGGACAGCAAAATGCAGGCGGCAGTATGTTTGGTAATTTGCTTGGTGCTGGCTTAGGATTGGCAGGAAGTGCGCTGGGTGGGCCTATGGGTGGCGCTTTAGCTAAACGATGGAATCTTTCAGGGGGTGCATAATGGCAATTAATGTTCCTATGCCCTCATTACCGGGGGATGCGCTGTTAAAAGGGATTGATACTGGCTCTAATATGTTTGCCAAAATCATGAACGCCCGTTACAACAGCTCACTTCACCCATCAGGTGATGTGGCAAATGCCATGTATGTGGAGCAATTGCGCAATCAATACGGCGAAGACGATCCACGCTATTTGCAAGCAAAAGCCGCTCATGAAATGGCGATGCAAGGTCATCAATCCTTAATGGATTACCGTACCCAATTATCGCAATTAGCCCCTTATCGTGCCGCCACCCCTGAAGAAAAGCTCATTGCTGCCCAAAAAGGCCATGGCGTATTGCAAACCTTTGGCGGTGGAACAGGTGGGGCTCAGAAAGTCAAAGCAGGCATGGTGTCTGGCGATGATGGGCATGTGATTTCTGAAGAGGAAGCACGTGTTTATAACCAAGCATTGGGCAAAAAGACCACGGATGCTGCTATTCGCAATAAGATTCCCTATGCTAAAAACGTCAAAATCACCATGGATAACATCAATCCTGAAGCATTGGTTCAATATTCAGGGGTGCAAGGCAGTGGTAAATTATTGGTAGACTCTTTAAAAGCTGCAATGGGTTCACCACCCCCTGAATTCATGGAATACCAAAAGGCGGTGACAGGGGCTAAGACCTTATCCAAGCAATTGCGTCAATTTTGGGGTGATTCCATTCAGCCTGCGGCGACCGATAAGATTGATCAGCTCACAAACCCTAGCCATTGGAGCAAAAATCCACAAGTGGCCTTGCAGCAATTTAACCAATTAAAGCAAATCACAGACCAAGAATTGCAAACTTTCCAGCAAGCAGGCACATCGCCCATGAAACTGGATTATGACAAAGCCACAGACAGTTTCTTTGCAACGCCTACTCAAAAGGCTGCTAAAGCTGAAGAAAAAATGGCTCAAGATACATCCGATGACTTTTTAAGGGCTATGGAGCCTCAATTGCTTCAAATGAACCCGAAATTTACGGCATCTAACATCAAACATACAGCCCAAGAAACCGGCATGAGCGTTGAGGAAGTGATTCAACAACTGATGTCTAAAAATCAGCAAGGGGGCCGATAATGCCTATTAATTTGCTGGCTGATGACACGCAAGAGCCTATCAATTTGCTGGCTGAAGAACCAAGTAGCCAGTCATTTTATGACTTATCGCCTGAAGATCAAGAAAAAGTCATGGGCCTTGTTAAACAAAAATTATCCATGCAACATCCCAATATGCCGGAGTGGATGCAAGACGTATTACTGAAAATGACACCAAAAGACAAATCACCCATGCTTGAATCAGCAGCGCGTGGTATGACGAACGTGTCAAACTACATACCAGCAGCCTTTGGCGGTCTATTGCAAGGCGCATCCATCCCTATTCGTGGTGTGGCAAGCATGATTCCCGGTGAATTTGCCCAAGGTCTTGCCAATAGCCCTGATTTACGTGATTTATTTCCACAAGCTGAAGGAACAGGCCAAAAGTCTGTCCAAGCAGCCGCAGAATTACTAGGCGGTGGCGGTTTATTCGGAAAGCTCATGCAAGGTGTGAAAGGTGCTACCGCCTTATCCCGAGTACCTAAGATGCTTCAAAACCCATTAGCTTTGGGTGGTGCTGGGTACATTGCCACCCCCGGAACCCCAACTGATAAAGGCTTGGGTGCAGCCGGGGCTCTGGCTCTTGGTGGCGCTGGAAATCTAGCCGGTAAAGCGGCTGGCAAAGTAGGTGAAAAATTGCCTGAATTCATGCGCGGATTAACCAGTAAATCAACCCCTGAATCATTGGTTGAAGCCGTACAAAAACCACATGACAAGCTTCAAAGCACTGCCGATGAGCTCTATGGACAGGTGCGTAGTGCTGTTAAAAAGCGTGGCATTAAGATTCCTGTCAAAGATATGCATTTGGATAAGGTACGAGAAATATTGCCTAAAACACGTGCCAGCGAGAAGCTTATTGAACGCGCTAAATCAGGCGATTATGACGCAGTACATGACTTACAAAGCCACCTTTACAAGAAAGGCACCAAAGGCTTGGCATCCGATGACATAGCCTTGGAAAACCAAGGTGAAGAGATATTGGATTTACGAGACAAAATAAACGATGATTTAGAAAGCCATTTATTGAAAGAAGGTCACATTGATGTGGCCCACGTGCTCAAACAAGGTAAAAAGACGGTTGCTAAGCTTAAAAGTACCTACTTTGCGCCACTGCTTAGAAAAGGCGTTGGCAAGATGGTGCAATCAGATTTGCGTTTGGTGCCTGAAAACCCTGAGAAGTTATTTAGTCAAAACTCAGTACCTATGAAAGATTTTCTAGGTAAGCACCCGGAAGCTGCAAAGCATGTTCAAGGCATTAAAGAAAAACAAAAAGCTATGAAGGATTTAAAAAAGATATTTTTAGCAACTGGTATTGGCGGTGGTGCTACTGCTGGCATAAAGAGTATTTATGATTTACTCAAGTAATGAGCCAGCAACAGGCCAAGCAATAAGAAAGCAAACAAAGAACACGACAAGCCAAATCATGATAATCCCCTAAAAGACGGATTATAAAGCAGTAGGTGGATAAAAAACAAGCATTAATCGACAAGGAGTTGAAAATGCCGTTAGTGAAAGGGAAAAAAGCAAGCACGCGCTCAGGGTTTTCCGAGAACGTGAAGCGTGAAATGAACGCCGGCAAGCCCCAAAAGCAAGCTGTTGCTATTGCTTATTCGGAAGCGCGAGAAGGTAAAAAGCGCCCTAAAAAGTAAATTATAAGGACATACCATGGCACTAGGGATAAGAGGCGCAAACCCGATTTGGGCTGAGTTTGATTTGGAAGGGAATCTGTTTGACGACACGTTTTATCTGTACGTGCTTCAAAACACATTGCCTTATTTGCCTGCGACCGTGTATCACGATCCAGATTTATCATTGCCATGGACTAATCCCATTCAGTTCTTAGCCAATGGCACATTGCCTGTCGATATATTCTTTGAATCAGATGTGGTCTATCGCTTGGAGTTTCGACAAAACCTTGGCGTGGCACCCCCATCTCAAAACGACCCGCTCATTTATGAAGTCAATAATTACATTGCAGGCTCAGGCGGCTCAACACCGATTGATACGGTGGCCTTTGCATCCAGCAATCAGATAACCAACCCCCAATTTTCTCTGATAAGTTTTTCGTCCCCTTTTACCTTATCAGCGGCGACTAATCCCGATCCGATAGAAGTTGCGCCGGGTTGGTTCCTAGAATTGGCAGGAACCGGAAACGTAACCCTTGAGCAAGTGCCATTAAATGACACGCTCACCAACCCATCCAATGCGCCCTATGCGCTGCGATTGACCTTGGTAGGCTGGGACACTGATGGGGTCTTCTTGCGTCAACGATTCCAACAAAATGGAATGCTCTGGGCGAATAAAATCGTATCATCCACAGTCACCGCACGCATTGGGCCATCAGACGTACCCCAAAACATTAGTGCTGATTTAATTGACTCCAATGGAACAACGCTCACGCGCGTGCTTGAACAAACGCCTGTGACGGGTTCATTTAGTGAATTGACAGGTCATGGCAGCTTGCCTGCGACATCAAATCCTGATGTACCGCCTGCGGCATACATTGATTACAAGATGTCGATTCCAAGTAATATCGATCTCTACGTCACAAGTTTCCAATTGGTCGTCCAAGACTTACCCATTGAGCCAAGCTTTGAACAAGACACTATTGATAGGCAAATTGACCATACTTTCCATTATTACCGAGACTCTTTGCTAAGACAGCAAAAAGAATCGATTTTAACAGGATGGGACTTTGGCCTTAACCCTTGGCAGGCATATCCTGTAACAACCACTAATTTGGCAACCTTTGGTTATACAGCAGACCAAACAATCATGATTCAGCAAGCCTATGTTGCCAGTGCCACAGGCAATAATATCTCAACGGCTCGCGGCTCTGCTGCTGAAAACTATGGCTTTAAAGTCGCATCAGTTACAGCAACCAACCAATTTGCAATGATTCAGTATGTAGATCCTGCAACCATTCGTGATGGATGGGGTAAGAATTTCTCAGCACTACTTAAATTAGTTGCACAATTGCAAAACCCAGCAGCGACAGTTCGCCTTAAAATGAAGCTCATTTGGCGCACCTCTTTACCAAGTGCAATTTCACAAACTGAGCCGATTACCACATGGGCTGCCAGCGGTGAGCCTGTATTTGCTGCTGGATGGACTACTATAAATTCAATCAATAATCGAGTTTACAGTCTTGTCAATGGGGCTAACTCACTACTTTTTGAGGGCTTTAGCCTGCCGGCTGCCAGTTCGACAACAATGACGCTTGGTATTGTGGTGTATACGGTTGATTCCATGCTGTCATCAGGAACGCCAGATAACATATTGTTTGAAAAATGTTCTTTAGTGCAAAACGATTTTGCCATTGATACGCCGTCTTTGACCTATGATGAGACTTTGCGCCGATGCCAATATTATTATGAAACAAGCTTTGAGCCTGCTGGCGCTACATTAACGACAGGGCCACAAAGAGTGTCACTTATAAGTGCGGTATATGAGCCACAAAATGCTTATTTTAACCAAGGTGCTGCCACTGTTTCTGCCTTTCCAAATGGATTTGGAGTCCAATACAAAGTGATTAAGAGGGCTAATCCAACCCTTGGTATTTATTCGGGGGTTACGACTACCGTTGGAAAAGTTTGGGGGGTTTTAAATGGATCGAGCGCTGCCGGGTCGAACGAAGTTGATTTGGCAACCTTCTTCACAACCTTTGGTGTTAATGGAGTGTATGGTTTTTCATACCGCGGAACAGGTTTAAGTACGATGGTTGCAGCGCCGGGTGGTATTTCATCATCTACCGCAGGAACAGCAGGTATTCTTTATCACTATGTAGCTAATTCACGACTAGGAGTCTAATGATGGCGATTCAATACAACAGTAACTATAACGACACGATACCTTTTAGTGACGTCTGTTTTCAGGTGGCTTTAGCTACCAATACCGATGAGGCCATCACCATACCCGGTGCGCCTACCACTCAGTATCAAGCCTTATTCAGCTATACATCCACATCCAACGTGTTTGTGCGTAACAACACAGCTGCTGGCGTACCTGCTGGCGGCACGACTGAAGAAGAGCAGTACAATGAGTTTAGACCGTACAAGCGTTATGTGAAAGGTGGTGATGTGCTACACTTAATTACGCCGGATGCGTCTGCTTATGTTGGAGTGTCATTAAGACAACTACAAGGCTAATAAACGAATAATCACAAGGATAAGTGATGGCCATTCAGACTATTAAGTTTAGTGAGTTTACTAACGGGGGCGATTTAGAACCAAACCAAACAACGGTTGGTTTAGATAATACGCTCACCGTTAATACGCGGTTTACAAACCCATTTCCTTTGCTCGCCCCGGGCTCAACAGGCGATAGACCTGTTCCTGCTGCGAATATGTACTTTCGCTTGCGTTTTAACACAACGACCGAGCTTTATGAGTACTATTCCCCAACAACTGCGTCATGGATCAATATTCAATCGGGAACCGACATCCTGCCATTATTGGCAAGCCATGTGGCTGGGGAAGGTGCAAGCCTGATTGGGCTACAAAACCAAGGTGGCGTATTAAATAAATTCGTTCAAGACTTAGCCAATGGCGCAATCCTTGCTCAAACAGATAACGGCACGCTGGTCAATGGCGTATTCCTTGATGATTTGACAACCGGCATGCTGGGTGTGACCACAGGAACAGGCGCACTGGCATCCCGCATATTAACGGGTGTCGCTAACCAAATAGATATCGTTAATGGCGATGGCTCAGCAAATCCAACATTTGGATTATCAAGCACTTTAAATGTTCCCGGAACCTTTACCATTCAAAGCTCATCAGTCATTCAAGCAATCATCAATGATAATACGATGGCAACAGCTTCCACAAACAACATTCCAACTGCTTTGTCCATTAAGACTTACGTTGATAACTCAGTAAGCAGTGGCGTTGGGGGTGTCAATGGAAATATTCAATACAATGATTCTGGTGTTTTTGGTGGCGATCCTAATATTAATACTGATGGCGTAGGTAATTTAACGGTAATTGGCGGGTCTTTAACCGTAGATAACCTCAAATTCAGCGGTAATACCCTTCAAACCCTAGATACTAACGGTAATTTTAATGTCGATTTGGATGGAACAGGCCAATTCTTTATTAATGCAAGCCAAGGCGTGGATGAAATCATCAACGATGCGACCATGGCAACAGCCACCTCAAATAACCTACCCACAGCGCTTGCTATCAAGCAATACGTGGATGCAGTAGCCAGTGGTCTTGCATTTTTAACAGCAGTAATGGCGGCATCTACTGGAAACTATACAGCAACCTATTTTGATAATGGCGCCGGTGGTATTGGTGATACTTTGACCAATGCCGGCGTGCAAACTGCATTTACAATCGATGGATTAACCCCAAGCGTGAGTGACAGGGTTCTTATTAAAAACCAGTCAACCCCTGCTTATAACGGTGTCTATACGGTCACTGATGTGGGAAGTGGTGCCACAGATTGGGTGCTCACTCGTGCCACAGACTTTGATGAGCCAAGTGAAATCGTACCCGGTGTGGTCATTCCAGTCTTACCCGGCGGTACTGCCAATGGCGGCACAAGCTGGCTTCAAGTGGATACCGTGGTCACCGTGGGAACCGATCCAATCGAATTTATCCAGTTTACTGCTCAATTGCCTTTAAGCTTAGCAAACGGTGGAACAGGTGCCAATTTGACGGCTGCCAATGGCGGTATTGTTTACTCTGGCGCAAGTACTTTGGCTATATTAGCTCCTGCTGCAAACTCAATGCTAGTCACTGATGGCTCAAGTATTCCGTCAATGGTGGCCTTTACTGGTAGTGGTGCGCCTGTGCGAGCCACAGGCCCAACCTTGGTTGGCCCGATATTGGGAACACCTGCAAGCGGTACATTAACCAACTGCACAGGCTTACCCATATCCACTGGCGTGAGTGGCCTTGGGGCTGGTATTGCCACCTTTTTGGCTACTCCATCAAGCGCTAATTTAGCATCCGCAATGACCGATGAAACAGGATCGGGCTTATTAGTATTTAATGATAACCCGACCTTTATTTCACCCATTCTTGGTACACCAACATCAGGAAACCTTGCCAACTGCACAGGATTGCCATTGACAACAGGTGTGACCGGTAACTTGCCCGTAACCAATCTAAATTCAGGCACAGGTGCAACCTCTTCAACTTTCTGGCGTGGTGACGGCACTTGGGCAACCCCATCAGGAACCGGTGTGACATCCGTTTCAGGCACATTAAACCGCATCACATCCACTGGTGGATCAACACCTGTCATTGATATTGCGGCAACCTATGTGGGTCAAACCTCAATCACTACCCTTGGCACCATTACATCAGGTACTTGGAATGCGAACGTGGTGCAACCCACCTTTGGGGGAACCGGGGTTAACAATGGCCTGTCCACGCTTACTTTGGGCGGTAATTTAACCACCTCAGGCGCATTTGCAAGCACCTTTACCATGACGGCTGCCACAGCAGTCACATTCCCTACCTCTGGAACCTTGGCCACAACAAGCCAAATCCCAACGGGTGCAGCCCTAACAAAGACCGACGACACCAACGTAACTCTAACCCTTGGTGGAAGTCCAACGACGGCTCTTGTCAATGCAGCCTCATTAACTTTGGGATGGACTGGCACATTGGCGGTAACTCGCGGCGGAACTGGCTTAAGCTCTGTATCTCAAGGTGATATTTTATACGGTAGTGCTGCAAATACTCTGTCAACGCTTGCCAAGAACACAACAGCAAGTCGTTATTTATCCAACTCAGGAAGCTCAAATAACCCTGCTTGGGCGCAAGTAGACTTGTCAAATGGTGTTACTGGAAACCTACCTGTAACGAATTTAAACAGCGGCACAAGCGCATCTGGAACGACCTTTTGGGCAGGCGATGGCACATGGAAAACACCTGCCGGTGGCTCAGGGTTTACCAGTATTGTCATTCAGACTTTCTTGGCCTCAGGAACCACAACCTATACCCCAACCTCTGGGATGTCCTATTGCATCGTTGAAGTCGTTGGCGGCGGCGGGGGTGGGGGCGGATGCGCTGCCGGTGCTGCCAACTCACTCGGTGGCGGCGGGGGCGGTGGCGGCGGTGGATACTCGCGTGAATACTATTCTGCGGCAACCATTGGCGCCAGTAAATCCGTAACCGTAGGCGGCGGGGGCTCAGGCGGTGGAGCTGGGGGAACCGGGAACCCCGGGGGAACGACAAGCTTTGGCTCGCTCATGACTGCCACTGGCGGCTCAGGCGGCGGTGGCCTGACTGGCTCAACGGCATTTCGTTCAATTTCAGGCGGCACCGGCGGGGCTGGTGCATCAGGTACGTTTAATATCAACGGCGATGGCGGTGGATTTAGCGTGACCTCAGGAAGCACACAGGCTGGATCTTCAGGCGGCGGCGGAAGCTCTTATTTTGGCGGTGGAGCTATCTATAAAAACGGAACGACCGCAGCTACCGGTGGAACTGGAACCGCAATCGGTGGCGGCGGCTCAGGTGGCCTTTGCACCAACGCATCCAATGCTTCAGGTGGCGGCGGCGCAGACGGCTGTTGTATAGTTACTGAATTCATTGTTTAAGGATAAATAAATGAAAGCACTTATATTTCAAGAAAAGGTCATCGAAGTAAAAGAAATTCCTTTTGAAGTCGCACCCGAATTATTTTGGGTCGATTGCCCTGATGATTGCGTTCCGGGATGGACTTATATAAATGGAGTGCTTGCACCCCCTGTCATTGCTCCACCTGATATCCCACAGATTTTGAATGAATACAACGCAGGCATTCAAGCTTATTTAAATGATGTGGCTTTGAGAAAAGGCTATGAATCCTCATTGTATTGCTTAAGTTATTTAAGCAGCACCATCCCTGCGTGGGCAGAGGAAGCGGATGTCTTTTTAAAATGGCGTGATAGCGTGTGGGTGTATGTATTGGGGGAATTGCCAAAATTCTTAAATGGTGATAGACCTTTAATTCCACTTGAGCAATTTATATCAGAATTTCCGGTCATAAGCTGGCCGAGTTAAGATTTTTTAAAACAAGGAGAGGGTAATGGTTTTAGATATGCAAGTAATTCGTCATCAATTACAAAGTTGTATTATGCAAAGAGATGAAGCGGCACACAAATTTCAGCAATGCGTAGGCGCTATTTCTATATTAGAAGAGCAGCTCAAGGTCATTGCTCAAGGGCTTGCAAACCCTGCAAAGAAAGAAGAAGACTGTGGCTGCAAGGAAGGTACTTCACCTGAAGACTGTGAGTGTGAAGAAGAGAAAAAAGAGGGTGGCGCTGTTATGGATGGACTGCCCTGTGAAGGAGAGCAACAAGATGGCCAAGTTGAGCAGCAAGAGCCGGTCGAAGCTTCCCAAGAGTGATTTTGGTATGCCCGGTGAAAAGAAGTACCCCATGCCTGATAAAAGCCATGCGCGTAATGCCTTGGCACGTGCTTCAGAGATGGAGAACAAAGGGAAGCTTTCGTCTTCATCGAAAGCTAAAATTGATGCCAAAGCCCACAGGATTTTAGATAGTGGAAAACGCGGGGGTAAGGGATAATGAAAAAGCCTGCCAAGAAGATGGAAGAAAAAAATATCCGTAATATGGATAGGAAAGACGAAAAGAAGTTGGAAAAAAAGAAGATGAAAAAGGACTGTAAATAATAACTCAAGGAGCGAATCATGGCTTACGATGAAACACCCCGTAAGGAAATCGAAGTTCGTGAAGGCAAGAGTCGCAATTACGCAGGTCATGATTCGTTAATTGACAGCGCAAAGGCGTCCGGCAAATACGGAGTTCGTACCGATGCAGCAGCAGAGGGCGTCGGCTATCTAGGTGTCGACGATTTAGATAGAATAAGACGTCGGAAGTTGAAGTAAAGGACTTACTTTTAATAATTATAAGGAGATAGTTTCATGGCTATTACAGCAATCGGACGTTACTTTGTTGGCAATCCTAACATCGTAGCTCTTGTCACAGACGATACTTTAGCAACAATCACTACCGCAGGTTATTTAACTGGCTCGGCTATTGCCGCAGACATTGAAGCCTTACAAAATGGTGAGTTTCAATGGCAAGATACAGACATCGTTTTAATATCCTATGCACCTGATTTTATAGTGAATTGGTTTAAATACGATGCAGTCAATGCCACATTCGTTGCAAACCCTGCTGCTGGCGGCTTAAGCAACAGTCTTTTAAGCGGACGAATTTTTGTTGGTAATGGTGCAAACGTAGCAACAGGTGTTGTTGCCTCTGGTGATATCACCAATAACAATGCTGGTGTTTTTGCAATTGGGGCTAACAAGGTACTTTCTTCTATGATTAGCCCGCTAATCAGAAAGTATGTTGCGGTTCCTATTACTGCTGCTGAGTTTAATGGCATGTATGCTGCCCCTAAACTGCTTGTTGCAGCCGGCGGCGCGAATACACTGCTTGTCTTAGATCAGCTACAACTTGCAATGACTTACGGCTCTGCGAACTATGCTGCTGGGGGCGTTGCTGCTGTTCAATACGACTCCACTGCAAACGGCGCAGGTACTATTGCATCGACCACTTTGGCCGCTGCTACATTCCAAGCTGCTGCAAGCACCACATTCACTATGAACGCAGGCGTTGTGGCCTTACCGTTCAGTACTACTGTGAATAAGGGCTTGTACCTATCCAACATCACAGGTGCGTTCACAACCGGTGATTCTGATATGGTGGCTCATGTATGGTATCGCCAAATACCTACAGTGTAATCGTATGAAAAACCTAGTATTGGCGCTAGGTGTTTGTAGTTTTCTGTCTGGGTGCGCTAGTGAAAGGCACCTTAAGACAGAAATTTTGACACCTATTTGTATTAAGCCTATGTTTGGCTATCATTATCAGGTATGCCACAAAGTGGTTTTTAAGATTAATGGCAATGAATATTATATTCCTGCCAACTTTGAAACTGATTTGGCAAGCATCCCGCGCGTTGCATGGCCCATTATGGCGCCATCACATTCGTCACTGATACGACCTGCCATTATTCACGACTGGTTTTATCGTAAAACCTGTGATTTCTCACGCTATCAAACCGATTTAATCTTTTATCACATGTTGAAAAATGACGGTGTGTCAACTTTGCGGGCATCCATGATGTACTATGCAGTGCGTGCTTTTGGATGGAATTATTACAATGAGGACTATTGTGATGACGAACGTAAAGGATTGGATCAAGAAACACGAGAGCTTCAGATCGCATCCCTATTTGGATACAGTGGGGAAGGTGACGATAGGATGGGGACGTAATATCGATGACAATGGGATTTCTAAAGAAGAAGGTGACTATCTTTTTGATAACGATTTCGCTCGCTGTCAAAGAGAGCTGGCACCCTTCCCATGGTTTGTTGACCAACCCCAAAACGTACAAGACGCCCTATTAAATATGTGCTTTAACATGGGCATTGCGCGTCTATTAGGATTTAGACGCATGATTATGGCACTCACCGCCAAAGACTACACCAAAGCATCAATCGAAGCCCTAGACAGCAAATGGGCAACTCAAGTCGGACAACGTGCCAAGGATGTGGCACTTATGATGAGGCAAGGGAATGCTGAAAGATGAACAAATAGCACACTTAAACGTAATGAACTGGCTGCGCCAAGTACACCCGGAAGCTGAAGAAAACAGCTACCATTTCGCCAATGAACGAAAGTGCAGTATTCAACAAGGACGATTACTAAAACGGATGGGGGTGAAACGTGGGGTTGCGGATGTTTTCATCGGAGTACCCAAACAGGGTAAAAGCGGATTATGGGTTGAAATCAAGGTTGAAGGTAATTACCCAACGAAAGAGCAAAAAGAATTTTTGGCTCGTCAAGTTAAAAATGGCTTTGCAGCAGCTTGTTGTTGGGATTTAGACGCTTGCATTCGTGTTATAGGCAATTATTTATCAGATGATATAATAACTAACTATTTCGATCAGGTAATATACCAAAAAAGCGGTTAAATTATTGACCAATTTGCAGACCTGTTTTTGACCAGTATCGTATCGGTACAAAATTGGTATGAATTATACCTATTGGCTGAGTTGTATACTAAAAAAGCACTAAGTCTGATTATTTCAATAATCGGTCCTAAGGATTCAGGCGTTACTCAATTGTCTTTAATTCTTCAGATTGTTGATCTGCTATTTTCATCAAAATGCTAGCTATGTGTCGTTTATTATGATGACCGCAATCCGTTAGTAAGGTTTGGTCAATGCTTGCCAATCTTTCTATAGCGCTTAAATATACGTGAGCTATTTGAATCAACTGCATGATTTGTTTTTCACTGATTATCATTTATTTCCTCTAATTTCATACATTCAACATTGGCAGGATGTTTGCTTATATTGCAACTCGGATTAGGACATTTTTCATGCTCACAATAGTTATCAATCATGGCTTCAACTTTGTCTCTTAAAGCGCGATGACTCGGTGATTCTGTCAACATGGGTGTTCTATTTATATATACTGTCATATCAAGGTGAATAATTTGCAGCTCTTCTTTCGTGAAATCAGTCATCTTCCCACCTTTTATTGCATTTCAAACACGTCGACGTACCGCAATCAAGGCAATCACCTACTGTTTCGTGATCACAATAGTCATCAATCATATTTCTAAGTTTTATTTTCAAATCATAAGCATCATCCCCTATGAGTACAGGGTTAATACACCGCCATATCTTTACTAGCTCGTCTTTCGTAAAATCATTCATATTAAAAAAGCCACCATAATGATTATAATAAAAATTATAAAAAAAAATTGTCCTTTTATATCTTCATTATTAAATTCACTCATCTAATCCTTCCAATTAAATGTTTGCAGCTTTTCAAATTCATTGCCTGATATCGATTTCCACTTGCTGATATCTTCATTGTGTCTGCCATCTGCAATAACTTGAAACGCTACATATTCCTTGTTATTTAATTTTTCCATATCCTCTTCATGAACTTCACAGGACGCATGAACGATGGTTTCAAATTCTTCACCCCAATCATTCATTGCTTTAACGCAACCATGAAGTGAGACACGGTATTTTTTAAATGATTTCATGTTTCGGTCATAAGAAATTTTATTATTGAATACGGTCATTTTAATGATTTCGCACCATTTATCGTAAGCGTAACGCAAGCTTGCCCGTGACAGCACGCCACCCCAATGCCTATCCCAATCAATTAAATCACCATTTTCACTAAAGCGTTTCATCTTATCTTTGCGATCTATCCAAATCTTAGTCGGGAATCGAATGTGGCTTTGATTCTCTGCGACCGCCTCAATAGTATCACCAATGGTCGACCCATAATTTTTTGCAAAACGCGCATAAGAACTGGGAGTACGAATTTTATAAGCATCCTTTATTAAACGTAGCTCATTATTTTCACGCACCAAATACTCAAATATCACCTGATTGGTGAACTTCGTTATTTCAAAAAAAGTGTGAATCACATCCAATTCCCGCTCATCTTCATCAACCATTGGGTGGTCAAAATATTTCTCAACTACCTTAAGCCTATTCATGTCTTGCTCAATACAATCAATTTGAACAGGCGAATGCAGCTCACCGTTTTCAAGAATACTCTTTAAATAAGCCACATTCTGCAATCGTCCATAGGCTTGATGAGGATGAACAAAATGCTGTTTAACCACCGTGTGATAAAAGAATCGAACAGCCTTTTCAGTGCTTAACAGGAAGTTTTCTTGTGCTTTGATGTATTGCGTAGGGTTTGTTTTTGGGTTCAATAGGTAAGTGATATCGAAGCGTGGCGAACCGTTTACGATGGATATTCCATACTGCGTTTCCTTCACATCCAACAAGATTCTATTCTTATTAGATGCAATCTCTTTTAAGTTTCGATTGGGATCGATAAGCTCTGTGTGACATGCTCTGCATTGACGCGACACAATGTCATTCTTAACACCACATCCGGGGCAATCCTTCCATTCAAACCAGTGATCGCACCTTGAGTCATCTTTGGTGCCAATACATCGTCTGGCAGTCACCGTATTCATCGCATTGCAACTATAACACTCAATACAGTAATCGGGATTACCTTCACGGTTTTGCAACAGCGCTTTGTTAATTACTGGATTGTCAATGTCACCATGCCTATCAAGGTTACCGGCATAATCCAAAATAAGACAATCGGTTTTACCATCTGCCAATCGAAGCCCGCGACCCAAGCACTGTATATACAAGACCAAGGACTCAGTAGGTCTAACAAACACAACAGTATCATAAGTTGGTACATCAACACCTGTACATAGAACATTCACATTCACCAAATATTTAATTATCCCAAGTCGTGCCTTGGTGATGTATTCATCACGCAAATGATCGCGCGTATTCCCGGTAATAATGGCAGTCTCATCAGGCGGCAACCACTCAGCACACTCAGAGCAATGCTGAATGCTGCTTGCAAAAATAAATGCACCCTTCCTGTCTTTCACAATCTCTACCACTTCCGCCATAATTTTGGCAGTCAATCGTGGTTTTTTATTAACACATGCCTCTAAGTCAACCGAGTTAAAGCGCCCCATGGAATTAACCTTTAATTCCTGAAAATCATATTGAAGCGTCTTTTCGCAATAACCCCATATGGGATTGGTTAAATACCCTTCTTTAATGAGCCAATCAGCAGTAATCGCGCAGACTTCTTCCTGAAAGAATAATTTATCACCGACTATAGTGTGGCCTTTGCCACGGTAGGGCGTCCCCGTGAGCCCTACGAAACGAAGCTTGTGTCCTTCCTGTTGAGCATACATGGCATAATGATTAAATATGCGCATGTAGGTCGTATCTTTTTCATTAAAGTTGATATTGTGGCATTCATCGACAACAATCAGATTGAATGGTATTTTTGAAAACTTGCCTTTCGCTTTTATGCTGCCCCTTACTGAAAGGGGTGAGGCAAATATTACAGGCTCTTCAGAATCCTTTTGACCTAAAGCCGCACAATAAATGCCAGCATTACCACCTTGTAGTCTATAGGTTTCAGCATTTTGACGAATGAGCGTGCTATTCATAGTAAGGCAAAGCGCACGCCATCCCGCTTTCTCAATCACCATCAGTAATTCAGCTATGATAAGGGACTTACCAGCACCAACGCTTGCATTAACCAACAATGGCCCTTCAGTTTCCTTAAGGCGTGCTTTAAGCTTATCAAGCACTTCTTTTTGATACGGTCTTAATTTTTTCATAAAGCAAAATCAATCCTTCATTGTTTTGATGCCCAAATCATAAGAGCATACGCAATCCCTGCGCACAAAATAGTTAAGGGTAGAGCTAAAAAATCATACATAATTTCACCTTATTCGGTTATTGGATAATCAGGCAATGGCATCCAATGGGTCACAGCCACATCATCATTTAATATTTGGGTTGAATACCAAAGACAGCAATGTGTCCATTTGCCATTCTCACGATGGCCTGTCATGATTTCTTTCCCACCCATGGGGTTAATAGCAAAATACAATACCTCTTTCCTGTCTTCAGGAAGCTTGTCATCAACATCAATCCAGCAATCTTCTATACTCATCGGTAAAATCTCAGTAAAAGTAAAATTACAAAATTCAGGGCAAAGCTGATTAGCAAAACCCCACAACTCGTCCCACTGCTGTTCTTTATTGCAGCTTGGACATCTTTTCATTTGCATTGGTTATCCCTAACAAAGTATCTTTATTTTTGTATCGTAGGATTTCCAAAAGGAGTCGTTTTAAATTCTTTTCAAGCGCATCAAGCCCATATTCGGTAAGAATTATTTTTTGACTATATAAGGCCACACGTGCCAATCCATCATGGCATTGCTGATTGACCGTGATAACCGTTAAATTGTCTTGGTTTTCTTCTATCTTGAATATGGACTCCGTAAGTAGCTCTATCATTCAAAATTCACCTGTTTCATCCCTTCCATATTGCGCTTCATCCCATCCAACACCTTTTGATAGGTATCTATAACAATATGCATTATCTCAGACGCACTTACCTGTTTATGACCTACCTGAAGGTAGTCATCAATGGCTTTAATGGCAGCGTTGACCATATTAAATAAACTTAACTCCATGAAGTCATGAATGCCCCCACGTTTAGCCGTGTCAAACTTTGCAAGGAAGGTTAATAGAAACTGATGGGCATCAATAACCTTCTCATGAGCTGCAATTTCACGGCCCTCATAACGATTAATTTCCATAGCGATCCCTTAGATATTTAAGCTCTCTTCTTATTGATGCATAGCTGTTATTGAGAAATGGAATTTCTATGCCACTTTTCCCCGCAACGTAAATAATAGCTGCAACTGATTTTGCGCCCAAGTTTGGAATGATAGCCAAATCCCTAACAGTGAAACCTTTTAGATGGGATAATCTAACGATGCTTTCTGCCTTAAGTGCTTTTACAGTACGCACTTCAAGACCACCTTGAAGGAACATTTCAAATTGCGCGAACAAGTCGGCAATAAGTAAATCATCTTCAATGGGTTCTTGTTTTGGTTGCTTAGGTGGCGTATCGGTTAGAAAAAAGTTTTCAATTCGATAAATAAATTCATTGATTTGAATCGTAATGCCGATGAGCTCTTCTTGCCGATTGACAATATCTTCCATCAGGCTTACAAGCGTTTTACGCTGTCCACGCACCTCATCATAAGCCCGGGCTAAATCTGCCTTGTATTTGCGTAAAAGCTCTAATTCACCTTTGATGGCATCATCGTATTGGCGATTTAAGTTTTCTTCATAGCGATGAAATATAAGCTCGATATGTTCTTTTTGTTCGGGGGTGAGTGGATCGTTAGTGGACACTTTTGCCCCCTTTGTCATCCATTTGCTTTTTAATAATAGCAACAATGGCTTCCTTTACTTCATCGGGTAAATCTTTCATTTCCAGTGTTATGGCTTCTTTTTGTTCTTGAACAAAGAAAGGGTTCATATCCAACTTGACTGAATCCCATCCTTTTTCGATGGCCTCACTGGTTTGGAAAAAAGGATGATGCAAGTCAAAGCCAAAGCGAAAGGCATGACTTGCCATATGCATTGCGTGATTAGCACCCATCCATATGGCACCTAAACGGTGGAGTGCCATGTAGCGCTCAAATACATCGCCCTTTCTATCTTCAAGGACTTCAACTTCTTCAGTCATGTCCTTCATTAAATCCAGTACTTTTTTGATGAGTCCCCTGATATTTTGCTCATCAATCTTCTGTATTTCTTTCATTCATTTCATCCTTTCTTTTATTTAAGTAAACAATCATGCATTCCATGCCACAAAAATCTAATGGCGGAAAATTCAAAATATTATCCACAAAATTCACTTCAAAATGACCTATATACGACCCCGTTAAATCCTTATCGCATTGATCGCAATGATGGGTCGTTTTTCTCATTTGTGGCATACCTTGTTAAATTTACACATCTTGCATTGATACCAAAGCGGCGAACCATTTATTTTGGGCGGTGACACCGCAGCGGTTGAAATCATCAACGCTTTTTGCTCAAGTGACGCATAGAAAACCGGGTCAAACGTCACTAATTCATCGGAAAGATCACTATTATCCTTATTTAGTACAAGTATATATGTACTATGTATGCCACTCATTCCCATGTAGGACTGAATTTGCGCATAATATTGAGGATTCCAAACCTTAACCCCTTTTTTAACAAATATCTTAAAACTGGCATCTTTAGCGGTTTTAATCTCAATGATGGCCTTAAAAACACCACCTTTGCCAATCCAAACTGAATCCACATGCCCTTGAAACTTTGGCACAAGCTCTGATTTAAGCGTGCGTTTTGGCAACACACCAAGCGTAATACCCGCATCATCAAGCCATTCCATAACAAGACGCTCAAGCCATTTACCAATAGCCCATGTACGCCGTGTTTTAGTGGGTACTTTCTCAGCCTTTGTACCCTTAAATTCATACCAAATCTGCCTTAAACAATCGGAGCCAATGCTACTGGCTCCGATATAATCACGCGTATCATTTGAATCATGCGCTTGATACTTTTCAATGCGCTTGGTTAATATATCTCTGGCCATTTATAGTCCTAATTGATCTAAAATGGGACATCGTCCAAAAGGTCTTGGGATGGTGCTGCTGCTTGATTGCGACTAAAAGCACTGTCAATAGGTTCACGTCCACCACTGGCATAAGTGGCTACAGCAACGTGAGTAGTGGCAGGAAGCCCGTGACCTGTTTCGCATTTAAATCCCTTGGAGTCATGAATCTCAGCAACCCAATTGTATTGGCGACCCTGATCGTTTGGCTCAGTCTCACGAATCTTAATCCCCGCAGCTTTACCTACAAAAACCGCTAAATCTTGGTCTGTAGGCTCACCGGCATGCTTGGGCTTTGTGTTGTATAGCTGATAAATTAATTTGAGCATGTTGAGTGCTCTATGGCGTGCCTTGGCTGGCTCTTTAGCCATTGGGTCACCATACACCTTAAGCTTTTGTTCAACCTTGGAGCCTTTAAAGTCGCCATCGGTTAAAAGCCAGCTTATGGATAAATACTTATTGCCATTGAATTCGGCATTTTTGAAGGACTCAACGCGAGCTAGCGCCATTGTGCCGTCTGGTATTTGTGTAAAAGACTTTGCAAATGCATCTTCAGCATTGCCCGTAACTTCACCTATTTCAGATTCCCAAAAACTCATTTTATTTATTCCTCATCATTAAAGTAATTTTCAACTGCACCTTTTACCGTCAACAAGTCGTTGGGTATAAGGAACTCTTCAAACATTCCCATCGGGGACTTGGCCAAGAACTCACCATCGTATTGGGTTTGAAACAAATACTCGCCATCCACGACACGTGAATGCAACACTGTTGTAAACAAGCCCTCAATGGTTATTTTCTCATCCAGCATCTTGCCAATGGTTTTGCATTTGGAACGCCCTGTGGAGTCCACATCACTATGCGCCAAGATGAAATTGGTAAGTGTGGGGCGTGTGCCTAGACAAGCATTAATCGTGCTCCATCCATGATTGGCAAGCTCTGAGAATTTATCAAAGCCTTTCTCAGATACCCGGCGCATGAATTCATAGGCTAGAATGTATTGCCAGTCGTCAATGACGAGTGTTGTGATGTCTGGTCGCTCTTTATTGACCATCTCAATGCAACGCACGACATGCGCCCAATCATTGGTGGAATAGTAGTTGCCTAGCTTGTTATCCTTGGTGTACAAGTGATAATTTTTTTTGAAGGCTCGAAAGGGTAGTGGTTTGTCCAAAACATTAATAATGAACGTGGATTGTGGGTCTAGGTTTCGTAAAGCAGTGGATTTCCCACTGCCTGATTGACCTATTACTAGTACAGTATTACTCATTACACGCGCTCCTTGATCGTGATTCCTGCCTTCCCGGGCTTTTTATCAATTAACTCTGCTAACGCATCACGAACTTTTTTAGGCGCGTCTACCATGTATTGGTCGCACAGTCTCTTGTCAATCGAATAAGATATAGATTCTTTAATCGGATTGAAATTATCAGGGATCTTCACATCACCTGATTCATACAGCTTTTTATTTAACGAGTAAACAAAGGGTGTCTTAACCTCTATTTTCCATACACCATACTCGTATGTTTTTTGTCCTTCATGATTGTGGTCAAGCGAGCCAATAATTATATCGGTTAATTCTTCTTTTCTTAAAAGAAGCTTTGCGATTTGCTTATTAACTTTCTCAAGCTCTTTAACACTATCAACAAAACAGTGCTCTTGCTCATTAGTATGATCGAATTCTTGCATTTTATACCTCTTCTACTTTATTTAGTCTGCGTCGGTATTGACGTAAAACGAATATTACAATAACTGTTGCTATATAGCAAGCATTATTGTAAAATAATTTTGTTTTAGGAGAACAAAAACATGACGACTGATGATTTAAAGAAGTATTACGGTAACAGTTATCAGTTTAAGAAGCGCACTGGCATGTCCGATGCGAGCTTTAGAAACTGGATGAAGTGGGGTTTTGTGCCGGAAGCGTCACAATATAAGATTGAGCGCCTTACTAATGGAGAATTAAAAACAGAGTGGAGCAAGAAAGATGAATGATGTTGATGTTAAAGAGTTGATTGACCAAGGTCAAAGAGCGGCCTTGTTGTTGGGCAACCTTATGGGTGGTATTGCTGTTTTATGGAGTGATATTGAAAAAGGGATTCACAAAGATCTTGAAGATGTATGCAATGTTTTATCTCAAATGCATGAACATGCCAGCATGAAGATTCTGGATATTTATTATAGCCATTTAAAGGATGCTGAGCATGAATAAAAAGACACGCATCGACTTTCAATTAGCGGCATATAATAACCGACCACCAAAGTGGATTATTCATGAATGCAGCATGTGTCATTACCCATGCGCTTATTTATTTGATGGGAATCATGAACGCGTAGCCTATGACAGCGGTTGCGATTGCACACGACAAACCAATATCAATGAATGCTCATGGGATAGGCTTGCAGAATATTACAACATGCAAACCAATCAAGACTATATTAAAAAAATGAATGAGTTTTGGGGATTTAGTGAATGAACGAACATATTTATCAGATGTATAGAAGCTATAAAAAAATTTCTGAGATAAAGGTTGATGAAACATTTGACGATCCCGATCGCGAATTTGTAGATGATGCTATTAAAAATGCCCGGTTAATTGACGAAAGAAACCCGGAATATCTCAATCGCTATACTCGTGAATCAAAAATGCATAAATCATTTGATTTTGAGCAGAAAGGGTTTATTTGCGAACAAATAGGTCATTGGTATTTCATGATGAAACCTTTGCTGGAAGGGTCACATAACCTTGGTCACATGAAAGAAGAGCTTAAGAAAATGATTTGCGGGGAATAAATGGTTAACGGGGATGAAATTATAGATTATTGTCATCAGCTCCTTGATATAGAGATTTATTCAGCAGAAGAAATCCTAAAACTACAAGGGTGTACAGAGCCAGACAAGAATATGGCGACTGCGTACATGATGGCTATTAATAGGGCCAAAAAGATTATCTCGATATGCATTAAGCAATATGAGGGGAATAAATGAAATATGAATTTATTTGTTTATTATGCAGTGAAATTCAGCAAGAAGGTGCGCCATTTCTACATGATTGTCCAAGAGAGGCGGTAATACCAAAAAGGGTGCAGACAAGATGGCAACGATTTCACTGCTGGTTTTGGAGTTTGGATCTTACTTATTTTTTGGCTACTGGTGGCGCTCTTCTTATTAGTGGAATCTATACCAACCATTTCAATTACTCCTTAACTGAGGGGATTTTTCATGGCCTTGGATCAGGTTTTGTAATTGGTAGGGTGATTCGCTATGGACAATAAGCCATTATTGTTTCGTTTTCACAGAGGACTCCTTGAGGACTCTTTGAAGACTGTCATAGAAATACATTCTTTTGAGCAATTATTGTTGCATATCGTAAGTGAGATGGACATGGAGCTTAGCTCTATATCCTATGAGCCTTATGTGTATGATGAGCGGATTGGATGGGACACACACATTGTAACCGGGTATTTTAAGGGATTTCCCGTTAACGTGCCGATAGGATTTTTAAATAAACAACCAACGTGGAGAGAGGAGTTTCTCAATGAAGTTAGCAAAAATAGCAGCAGTGACAGGGATAGCAATAGCGTTGACAGCATGCAACCGAGTGCCAGCGGGTTATCGGGGTGTGATTGTTAATTTGTATGGCTCAGATAAAGGAGTGAGCGAGCAAACGGTAGGCGTGGGGCGCTATTATTTGGGATGGAATAAAGAGCTTTATTTATTCCCAACCTTTTTACAAAACTATTCTTGGAAAGGCACTGAAGCCATTACCATGCAAACGGCTGAGGGTCTATCCATAACCACCAATGCCGGTATCACTTATCAAATAGCACCGGATAACGTCGTGAAGGTATTCACCAAGTACCGATTGGGTATTGAGGAAATCACCAATACCTTCTTGCATAACATGGTACGTGATGCAATGAATGAAGTGGCAAGCACCATGACTGTAGATCAAATCTATGGCGCCAAGAAAGAAGAATTCATCACCAAAGTATCTCAAAAGGTCAAAACCGATGCTGAGAAGACCGGCATTGAAGTCGATAAGATTTATTTAATCGGATCCTTTGAGCTACCCAAAAGCGTTATGAACTCTATTAACAGCAAGATTGAAGCATCCCAAAATGCCGTTAAGGTTGAGAATGAGATAGCTACAAGCCGCGCTGAGGCACAAAAGACTATTGTTGAGGCGCAAGCACGAGCTCAGCAAATACTAATCAATGCCGAATCACAGGCCAAGGCCAACCAAATACTTGCGGCAAGCCTTACCCCTGAGTTTGTGCAGTATCAGGCGATTCTTCATTGGGATGGCAAGCTACCACAGACCAATGCCACCGGTGTGTTGCCCTTTATCAATGTTGGGAAATAATATGAAAAAATTTTATATTAAATGGCTTGCCATTGTTTCTGGTCTTTTTATTACCATGGGCGTGATTGTTCCTTGGGTAATTAGCAATGACATATTCCCTGTGTATCTTATGATTTTTTTTATTTTCAGTATGGTCTTTGTGTGGATGGTCATACTGGAAAAACCCGCTTTGCGTTTTTTGAAGTGGGCTAATAAGCAAATTAAGGAGTTAAACAAATGAGTTGTATAACCAAATTATTGGAGATTAAAGGTGACAAGGACATATTACCTATACACGAAAACGCCGTCGTTGAGGGTGGTGGTAGCCACAAAGGTTTTGAGTATCTTATTACTTTCACTAGCCACGGGACTCGTTGCGGTTACGTTGCTATTCCTGACGGGTTTAGGGGGGATCATTCTGATATTCACTGCCACGGTGGTGTTACTTTTGAAGGGGATGACCATAGCGCAAAGGATTTATTACCGATTCCTTGCAATGATACGTGGATAGGTTTTGATTGTGCGCATTATGGCGATAGGAATGACTTAGAATTGGCAAAAAAATATTTTGGTGGTGGAAATAGATTTGATATTTTTATGGAAATTCACAAAGAAGTTGAGGCGCTTGAAGTAACCGATCCTTTCTTTTCCCATAAAACCTATGAGTTTGTTGAGAAGGAATGCCAGTACATCATTGACCAATTGGTGGAGCAACAAGATGCCGCCTAATGAAAATATCATTGAAGCTAAAAAAAGTTTAAAGCATCAAATTAAATTTTTTGAATCGTTACTTACACATATTCGTCGGGGCGATGAACCATTTTTAAGCCGTTCTATGTGGGCTACATGGTGTTTGCATCGTTATATTGAAGACCAATTGGTTCATGATATTGAAAAGGCCATGAAGGAGAAGGGAGTGCCAATTGAAGCGTAATGGCTATAATTAATGTTTAATATTTAGTAGGATGACCAGATGGCATATTTTGGCGATATGACCATCTGGTTGGCGGAAGCCCTTGATAGCACACCCTGAATTATTAGAAGGACAGGATATGCGTGAAACAATTTTACACACAGGATTCATCAATTGCAAAGGAGATTGCATGTCTATTGACATTAATTTTTTATCGTCCCAATTACTTGGCCTGTTGGCAAATTCTATTCATGATAGAGATCCCAACAATAAGAATTTTTGTTTTAATATAGCGGAAGTACAGGTAACCGAACAATGGCTTGAAGAAACTGTGAAAGAGATAATGAAAAAAATGGCCGAATATTGAAAAAGCCCGCAAGTGGAGACACATGACGGGCTTTTTTGTATTCATCAACTTTAAAAGGAAGTACATAAATGAAATCAACTACAGGAAAACTATAGCATGACTAGAGAGGAAATTGAAACAGCCCTTAAGGCTCATAAAGAAAAAATAAAAAGATTAAAATCTAGCCATAAATTGCTTGGCGCAATATTAAAAGTTGACGAAAGATTAGTAAAATTTTCTCAAGAACATCAATTAAATTATTTATGGGTTAAAAATAGACTGAAAGATATTTACGAGGCTTTTTTTATTTTTAATGTAAATCAATTTTTAGAATATCTTTTGCAACCAGATTATGAAGATTCACTTAGAAAATTATTTAAGCTACTTGGTCAGCTAAAAATGATACGATATTTAGAAACTGATGTGAATGGTGATAATTATCTTATTAGTGAACTTTTTAGTAGATATACTGAGCTTTGTGATAATTATCGACTTGATAGCATTGAATATTCTGAAAAATATGCAGGTATTGATGATTTGACCCCACATGAAGCTGTTGGCTACTATCACTCATGCCATGCAGATGATCCGATGTGGTCTACAAAGGCTTACTGTGATTATTATGGCCTTGAACATGATGATGGATTTTATATTGGTACTGAAAGTGATTTAGAATAAAGTGTTGCAGGGCATCCAGCCCTCAACCCTTGGCCTGCCAGCCTTGGGGACATCCGTACATAGTTCTTTTCGCCGAGAACACAACATAACATTAACGTGGCCGAGCAGCCCATTAACAAAGGAATTTTAC
>Ga0247679_1000075_pt1 | contig 37097 bp, 58 predicted proteins | sample CNK20_metaG_FD_182797 | JGI IMG/M metagenome (GOLD analysis project Ga0247679, IMG submission 182797) | Soil microbial communities from Purdue University Martell Research Forest, Indiana, United States - CNK20 | ecosystem: Environmental > Terrestrial > Soil > Temperate forest > Bulk soil...
TGTGTTTGTCGTTGATTCATTGACTACGTTGAACATTGCCGAAGATGACTATAATGGTCAAAAAGAACTTACGGAGAAGCTTCGAGACTTTAAGCTGCAATATAACTGCCACATCCACTTAGTAGCTCATCCCAGAAAGCCACGTGATGAGTCGGAAGTTCCGGGCAAGTATGATATACGAGGTGGAGGCGCAGTCAGTGACCTTGCTGACAATTGTTTTGCGGTATGGCGCAACAAAGCCAAAGAGGAGATAGTCAGGAGACAGTCTCGCGGTGATTATTTGACGCCAGACGAGTATGAAGTTTTGAAAGAACATGATTCGTTCTTGAAATGTGATAAGAATCGACACGGACGCGGCAAATTCAAGGAAGGCATTGTAGGCTTTTGGTTTCATGAACCATCAGGCCAGTACTTGGAGCGCGAAGGGTTACGACCTCAACCTTACATCGAGTACTCATGTCTAAGAAACGAAGCGATGGAGCCTGCAAAGCCCTAATCAAAAGCCTGGCAAGGAAGCTAGGCGTTGAAGCGCGCCTTATCACAACCAGGTTGTTGAGCGAAGATGATAAAAATGATTTGCGTAATGGTGATTTACCTACTTCATCGCTTGAATGTCATATTCAAGCCTGGATAGCAAAAGGTTGTCCAGATTATGCTCATGGCAATACAGAGCCGTTAGAAACGGTTCCACCTGTTGCGGATGTTGCGCCAGTTGCGGCTAAAAGAGAGACAAAAAAAAGACTAGTGACACCTGCGCCACTAGTCCCACCTAAACCACACAATACATGGGAGTTCAGAAAGCCGTTTATGCGACTTGAAGAAAGTCCTGAATCTGCTGCGTTAGTAGAACCGCATCACGATGAGCAAAGCGCTTCCAACGAACCTTCCCCCACATCAACGTCACAATAACTTTATTACCTATTGTGGTGATTCCTACCGAGCACTTCTTGTGCTTTTCAATAAATGCCCATAGCACAGGCATTATCTTGGCAACGTGTTCCATGTTATCCCCCTTGGCCATCTTGAATTTTCCATCTCGTCAGTAGACAATATCTCCTGCAACGAGCGGTTAAAGTAGCTCTCTAAGTCCGCTATGAGATGGAAGGCTTGGTTATTGGTTTGCGAAGCCCATTCACCCAAGTCTTCTATCCTTGCTTGTATTCTGCCAAGGAACAGCAGAATTTTTTCGTTTCTAGTCATCATACACCTCTTTTAGTTAAACAACTCTTCGTCACGCCATGCCTCATACTCCTCGTCACAGGCTGCATAAAATCGATCATCACATTCATCACACAGGCCACAGTGTCCGTGACATTCCATCTCGTCACCATGCCAACCATCCATCATGCCTTGGTAGCTCATCTTATGTTCTCCTTAACATCCTTCTGTGGCCAGTAGAATCTTTCTACAATTTGCTCTTAATTGCTGAATTTCTTCCCAATTAAGATTCCTTGAATATTTATCATCCCATCGTTCAACTGAAAAATCATAATCCCAGTACTCACACGCATCACCTGCGAAATCACATCGGAACGTGTAATCAGTGTCAGTCAAATCTGCAAAGTTCATAACAACTCCTATCTATGTAAAATACTTTTATCTATGTAACACTGCTATTATGTCTAGTTGACTACGCAATGTCAAGCGGTTTAGTCAAAGAAATATTAGACTAGATTTTATGTTTGTTTCGTAGTATGTTATAGTCATTGAAAAGTGCTAAGGATTAGCCATAATGTTATGTCATAGATGCGGTGGAACAGGCGAATATTTGGGCATGGGATTTATGCCCACAGACTGCGAAATATGTAATAACTCATCTGATGAGTGTTTCAAGCCTGTTTCAGCACCGCCGCTTGAGAAGATTAACCGTAGAAGTAAAGAGTATTTAACGGCCATTAAAAATATAATGTCGTTAAACCCTAAAATGTCTCGCAATGATGCGATAAAATTATTTGATAAGACGTACGATAAAGTCTAACAGGACGTTAGAGAGAGGTTTAGGATGACCACTAAAAAAGGCAAAGGCGGACAGCCTACAAAATACACGCCACAATTGGCACAGCGCATTTGCGCATTGATTGCCACTCATCCAGATGGTTTACCAACCATTATCAGGAATAATCCAGACTTACCTGATCGTCAAACGATCTACAACTGGCTTCAAGTACACAGAGAGTTCTTCGACAGTTACATGCGAGCGAAAGAACAACAAGCGCATTTATTAGCCGATGAAGTACTCGAAGTGGCCAAAGATGTACCAACTTATTCAGACAAAGATGGCAATGAGCGAATCGACAACGGTATGTTGGGACGGTCTAAATTGCAGATGGACGCATTGCGTTGGAGTGCTGGCGTATTAGCACCTAAGTTCTACAAAGAGAACAAGAAAGAAGAAAATAGCACCGAGCTTCATGAAGATGTTATGAAGCGTAAGTCTGCTTTGGATGAAAAGAACAAAAAGGATTATTGAAACAAAGGGAGCCGGCCTCTGCGCACCACCTCTTGGCGTAAGCACAAATCGCTCCCTACTTATTGATGCCTAAAGATATCAACTCCAAATTGATATCCAAAGACATCATGTAGCTGATCACCCAAGGCGGTGAAACAGTACTCGGGTTCCTTGCGGGGTTCCCAGCGAATCTTTATCTAGGCGCATAGGTAGAGTTGACAGCCGGAAAGACGGCATTTTATGGGCACGCAGTGAAAATCTGCACGGGGAAGTCGTAAAAGCGACAAAAGAGCATACAAATGACCAGGAAACCTGAATGCATGTGCCCTCCATCTCATCTACCCATGGTAGAAAGAGTTAAGCAACGGCTATGCCCGCGCTTCTTTAGTCTTTTACCTATCGGTAGGAGATGTATAGAGGCCATCACCGAGCCAGCGTAGCGAATCGGTGCTTTTGAAAAGGAAATTCAAATGAGCATTGTACAAGAAGGCAAAGAAGTAGTTGCCGGCGACAGACAAGACGACTATGGGGATTTGAAACAATCATTTGACCGCATTGCCGCATTTTGGTCAGCCTACACAGGCGTTAATCTTGATGCATTAGATGTAGCAAAAATGATGATTTTGCTTAAAGTATCTCGGGCAAAACTTAACAACCATCGTGATAGCTATGTTGACATTGTAGGCTATGTTGAGTGCGCAGACCGCTTATTGGCTATGCAATCATGACAGACTACAGAGTAACGGTCAAAGTCCAGAACAATAACATCTTAGGTCGAATCTACGAATCAGGTTACTCTTCCGTTTCCGACTTTTGTAGGCGAAACGAAAATATTTCACAGTCTGTGCTTGGTGAAATTATCAATATGAAGAGACCTGTGTTTACCAATAAAGGCGACTTCATTTATACCATTAAGCGTACAGCCAATGCGTTAGGTTGCCTTCCTGAAGATTTATTCAGTGATGCGCAGCTTTATGCTGAGATTGAAACTAACGTCAAAACCTACGAAGTGTCCGAAGATGAGATGCGTTTTATGCTTGTGAATCAGCAAGACCAACGAACCCCAGAGCAGTTGGTTTATGAAGGCGAAATGAAAGATTTAGTTATGCAGGCGCTGGAGACTCTTACTCCACGTGAGAAGAAAGTTATCACTTTGCGCATGGGCTTAGATGGCAAGAATGAATCAACCCTTGAAGAAACGGCTCAGATTTTAGGGGTCACAAGAGAGCGCATTAGGCAGATGGAAGCCAAGGCTTTACGAAAACTTCGTCACCCGACACGCGCAGAACCACTCAGAGACTTTTTAGAGGAGGCCGTATGATTGATATTGTCATGGATTGGGCAGATGCAAAGATGTCCTATATAGCGAAAAAAATGCCCTCCTTGGTTCATACAGAGCCTTCAAGTTTTGCATGTGGCTTCAATATGGGGTATAAACAGGCGATTTTAGATTTGGAAAACCACTTAGAGAATAAGGGACTATATGACAGACTTAACAAGCATCAGTGTGAGCAAGCTACAGAACGAGCAGAAACAAGAACTCTTTGAGGCGATTAGGCACTTTAATAAGTACCGTGCGTTTGGAAACCTTGAAGGCTGTCTCCCTATTCCTGAATTAGCCGATAAAATCATTGAGGATATTATTAAGCTCTATGAGCACGTTTATGAAATAGGTGTAACGAATGACTAACCAACCCTGGGAATGTACACGCTGCCACAAGATTAACGCCCCATGGCTTCCTTCATGTTTTTGTCCACCCAACGAGAAAAGTGATATTGAGCAAGTGCGTGACATTATCGGTGAGAAGTGGGTGTTAATGTTTACGGATAAAAAGGGTGAGGTCATCCAAGGCCTCATAAGTCATTATGATCGATTGCCTGAGGTCATTAAGAATGTGTTGGCAGCAGATGGGCGAAACATCGTTCTTGAAGACAGAACGCCATGGCGCATTGAACAAGAAGTTCCTAATAAAAACACAGAGCATGTCAAGCAACACGGATATAACCCAATGTGGACTGCGCATTGCCCTATATGTCATGAAATGCTCAATGGGTTAACCTCGCATAAATGTAATATATCATCGAAAGAATGATGTACGGTAGCTCAGTTTGGTAGAGCGTCAGCTTAGAGCCACGCCTGTTCGCGTGAGGTCGCAGGTTCGAGTCCTGCCCGTACAACCAAACCCAGCCAGCCTAGGTAATGGCGGGAGGAATTGGCGCCTATTCCAGATTGAGTGCGTCCTCCGACAGTCGGGAGTACAAGGGATTGCGAGACGGTGAAAAGCCGTCACTTTGTCAACTTTAGTCTATTGGATTGTCAACTCTATGCTAACTCGTGAAGACATCGACAATGATGATGTGGTAGCTCTCCTTATTGGTAGTGATATCTACTTCGGTCAACTGGCACGCGACAAAGCAAAAGAACGCGGCACCGTCGATGGCATCATTAAGCGCTTTATCTTCAAGTTCATGGCCGAAATGGATTTAGACCCACGCTGGATAGATTACGCAAATAGCCCCACGCTCTTCACAATCACAGAATATAATCATTGGATAAAGGGGCAATCCAAAGAAAATTTGTCTGATAGCCCCTGTAACTAAAGTACACTTTAACGACCATATTGCTGACGTCAACGAAATGGTCTGTAATAAATTAATATAATGGCTTTATTTGACAATGTCATCAAAAGCCCTATAATTTATATAACAATTAGGAGACGCAGATATGAACCAAGAAGATGCCAAGCAAGAAAAGAATTACATGATGAACGAAGACCATGTCGCCACCGTCAAAGACCTGCGCATCATGGGGCTTGAGTTACGAATGGAGATTGAGCATAAGATTAATGGCATTAACAGTAAAATAAACGGGATAACTGTTAAGCTTGGCACGCTTATTATTGGGTGCTCTAGTATTTTGTTTGGTCTTTTGTCGTACTTCCACAAATGAATGAGATGTCTTTGCGATATGGCCGTGATAAGGATATATGCTACTGGTTTTATTTATTCCAGGAGTATGAATCGCTTAATATTAAGCCTCAATATTTTAGAGAAGATTTTGATTTGCCAGAAAGGACTTTTTGGAACTGGCTTAGAGTGTATCGCTCTCCCAATCCAAGCCCGGCCACATACAAAAAATATAAAAGTTACTACGATGAGTTTATAGAAAGTGGATTAACTATACGGGAGTTCACATTCAACAAGAAAATAAGAATGAGCACATTCGATCTCTGGCGAAGGCATTTTATGTTTCAGGAAAGGGTTGAGCAATTGCGTAATGATAATAAGCTTATTAAGCCAAAGAGCCTAAAGTATATTGAGAGGTAAATGAAGCATCAAGTTGTAGGCTACATCAGGGTATCATCACAAGGACAAAACACTGCTAGGCAGTTGGTGGATATAAAATTGGACAGGACGTTCACAGATATTATGACAGGAAGTATAAAATCACGCCCTCAGCTTGAAGAATGTCTCAAGTACGTGCGTGAAGGTGATACTTTGGTCGTTGATAGCATTGACAGACTTGCCCGTAATTTGAGGGATTTGCAAGATATTCTGCAAAGTCTGCTTGAAAAAGGTGTAATCGTGAAGTTTATTAAAGAGAATCTCACTTTTACTGCAAGTAATGATCATATGTCCACTTTAATGCTTCAAATGATGGGCGCCTTTGCTGAGTTTGAGCGTAATATGATACGTTCAAGGCAGAAAGAGGGGATTGAACAAGCAGTGCGTGCTGGCAAAAAGATGGGTCGGCCACCGGTGCTTAATGGAAAGCATAAAAAACAAGCCAAAGATTTACGAGAGCAAGGCATGAGCATAAGAAAAATCGCAATGACGATGGGTGTGTGCCGTGCTTCAATTTATAAGTTACTGGATTTAGTGCCGACACGATGAAGGACATAAACAAGATGCGGTTAGGCGTCTTGCGTGAGCTTAAAAACGTTCATAAGTTTCTGGACAACATGGAGCGTAGCGTCAAGACTCGTAACGCAGAAGCGGTGCAACGAGCTTACATGTTTTTGGTGCATTTAGTCAGGGAAATGAACGAAGGTTGTTTGACACCTGACAACATAGCCTTAGATGTTGCTCTTGCGCAAGAGTTACAACAAAGTTATGAAGGAGAAGGAAATGGTGAAGATTTATGTGAACGGCTTGGAGATTGAAACTGAGCGTTATGTGGAAGAAGGCCCAGGGTGTACTATAAAAGATTTAAACGGAGTGATTGAACTCATGGACAGCAAAGAAACACCTGCCGAATTTTCAGATTTCTTTGTTAGAAATGAAGGGGATTTGTACGCATGACAAACAAATGGATTAGCGTAAAAGACAAGCTTCCGCCTAATTACGAAGAGGTTATTTACGCTGTACTGACTGATGTAAAGCGCGATGTTCTTGTCGGTCATCGAGTTAATGAGCTTTGGTATAACTGTTATTTATTGTATATTTCAACACCACTGAATCATCATATCTGTAAAGTGACGCATTGGATGGCTATGCCTGATTTTCCTGATGACATGGAAATGCCTGTACCTAAAATTACACGATTGCCTGATGCAAGACATCGTGATGATGCCATGATGAATGAAGTGATTCTAGGTGATATGAACTCCATTGTAGATAAGCAAGACATCGAAGACGCTAAAAAGATTGATGAGCACACTATGGAACATTTGATGAGTGACTTAGCATAATGTCTAAACTTTCAAAACTACAAAAGCTCTATGATAAGATTCCGAATATTGACTGCAAAGGCTTGTGTCATGCCTCGTGTTCTATTGTGCCGGCAGCAAAGATTGAAATAAAGCGCGCAAGGGGAAGAATGGGTGGCAAGAACCCATTTAACCCATTAAGGGCAGTATTTCATTTTCAAGAAACAGGAAAAATTGGTTCTTGTGCTGCATTAAAGGACAAAAGGTGTTCGATTTATCAAGCAAGACCTGCTATATGTAGGCTTTATGGGGTAGCGCAAGGACTTGAATGTCCGTTTGGTTGCCAACCTGAACGACAACTTAGTAAGCAGGAAGCTCACGACTTAATCAGGGAGATTGAAGCCTTATGATTATACCAGGCGACAAGGAACAAGTTGCCTCAGAGTTGCGGTCAAGTTTGCTAGAGTACATCAAGTACTTCTATCCGCTTCTTACAGGACGTGAATTTATTGTCTCTCAACCTATAGGGCGTGAATCGCATCACATCACTATATGCAGGGCTTTAAGCAAAGCAGCTCGCCTTGAAATAGAAAACCAACGACTGTTAATTAATGTGAGCCCTGGCTCGGGTAAGTCAACGATGCTGGCTATGTGGGTTGCTTGGACGCTATCTAAATACGCCGATTCTCGCTTCTTGTACATCTCTTATTCTAAAGTTCTTGCCGCCAAACACACAGAAACCATCAAGCGTATTATGCAGCTCCCGCATTATGATTATTTATTTGACGTAAGGATTAGGCATGACTCAAAAGCAAGAGAGTATTTCCAAACAACTCATGGAGGAGCTGTCGCAGCTTTCGGAAGCGGTGGCGCAATTACCGGTCAAGATGCAGGCTTACCAGGGCTTGAACGGTTCAGCGGTGCTGTCATCATTGATGATGCACATAAACCAGATGAAGTCCACAGTGACACTATTAGACAATCAGTTATCGATAATTATCGAGAAACTATCCAACAGCGTGCCCGCGGAATCAACGTGCCTACGATCTTCATTGGCCAACGACTACACGAAGACGACCTAGCGGCGTATTTGCTTGCAGGTAAAGACGGTTATGAATGGGAAAAGGTCATTCTAAAAAGTATTGACGAGGCTGGCAATGCATTATACCCCGAAGTTGACCCGCTCGCGAAACTACTGAAACGTCAAGAGACAGACCCTTACGTGTTCTCAAGCCAGTACCAACAAGACCCAATCCCAGCAGGCGGTGCATTGTTTAAGCCTGAGTGGTTCGTATTACTGGATGAAGAACCTGAAATACTCTACAGCTTTATCACCTGCGACACGGCTGAGACTGCAAAAAGCTACAATGATGCCACGGCGTTTTCATTCTGGGGAATTTATGATATTGAATCGTACGGCGTTAAAACTGGTCAATATGGCTTACATTGGATTGATACGCTAGAATGTCGTATTGAACCAAAGGACTTACGTTCTACATTTCTGGATTTTTGGCAGCAATGTATGAGGTATAAGAAGCAGCCTCAAATGATTGCTATTGAGAAGAAGTCAACGGGTGGAACATTGCTAAGCTTATTGGATGAGATTAGAACTGTAAAACTCATGGACATCCCGAGAACAAAAGAACATGGCTGTAAAACCAAGCGTTTCTTGGAGGTTCAGCCCTATATTGCAGAGCGGCGTATATCGTTCCCTATGTTTGGCAAGCACGTGAAACAATGCGTGGAACATATGGCAAAGATTACAGCCAATGAAACACATCGATGGGATGATATTGCAGACACGGCAGCCGATGCGATTCGCATAGCCTTGATAGAGAAAACCGTGATATCGTCGCAAGTAAATGTAACAAATTATGACGATGTTGCCAGAACCATTATGGGAACTTCGCAGAAAATCAATAGATTGAGGCAAAATGCTTATACACGATAATTAAATACGATACAATAGAAACGTAACAAGGGAAAGGATTTCTCTAAAGGAGCTACAATGTCTAAGGATGTAGCAAAACGTTACCAGGATAATCTTGCTCGCATTAAAAAGAAGGTGCGAAATGCGCATGATTATTTCAGGGACAACTACGACCGCTATAATGAGTTTCGAAAGTTTGTTTTTGAGTCTTCACTAACGAACGATGAAATCACGCTGCTTATGACCATGAATCGCCCGCAGCTCGAGTTCAACGTCCTGGAAGCCTATATTAGCAGACTTTTGGGTGAGTTTTCAAAACAAGAACCTGATATTGAGGTGAATGCCTTTGATGAAGAAAAGGCAGACCCTATCACCATCAAGGTTGTCGAGCAGCACTTAAAGCATGTCTTTATGGACAATGACAACCAACATCTGCGTTATGAGGTCTACAAAGACCTTCTGTCTGGCGGCTTTAGCACTGTAAAAGTTTACACCGAGTTCGAACATCCTATGTCGATGAATCAGGTGATCAAATTTTCACGTTGCGAGCCTACACTCTGTGGTTTCGATAAGGTGGCACGCTTCTCACATAAAGGCGATGGAAACTTTTGCTTTGAATTATTCCCTAAAGAAAAAGAAGAGTTCAAGGAAGAGTACCCTGACATTGCAACGAACTCCTTAAGCTTCACCAGAGACTTTGCAGGCTTTAACTGGTCATACATAAATGACAATAGCGAAATATTACTCATTGCTGACTACTATGAAAAAAAACGCAAAGAGGAAATGATAGTCCAAGTGCGTGATGGACGTGTCATGACCCAAAAAGCCTACCGTAAACTTGTTGATGAATGGAATGATATCACAGTTCCGCCGTCAATAGTGGGTAAGCCTCGAAAGACATTGATTGACAGCATATGCCGTTACCGAATCATAGAAAATCAGGTTATCGAGTATGAAGAGACTGATTTTAGCTTTTTACCGCTAGTCTTTATTGATGGCAGTTCGCTCATGATCAAAACCCCTACAAACGGCAACATCAGACAAGTAACGAGGCCCTATGTTTATCATGCAAAAGGCGCGCAACGCCTTAAAAACTTTGCGGGTATTTCTCTGGCTAATGAGATTGAGAATACAGTTCAGCATAAGTTCATGGTGGCAAAAGAGGCTCTACCTAAAGAGGAAAATTTTCTGGACGCCTATAAAGACGTTCAAAAAGAAGCTGTGCTCGTTTACAACTCTGTTCATGAATCTAACCCAGATTTACCGATCAATAATCCTATACGTGAAGTTCAACGTGTCCCTGCACCGCCTGAGATTGCGAACGCGTTCACCGGAACAGATTCACTTATTCAGAATGTATTGGGGTCTTATGATGCTAGCCTTGGTATTAATAATAATCAGCTATCTGGGATTGCAATTGTAGAGGCTGCAAGTCAGTCCAATGCGACAGCAATGCCTTATATTGTAGGTTGCCTACAAGGCTTCCAGCGTCTGGCGCAAATCTATGTGGATTTGATGCCTAAATATATGATTACACCACGCACCATTCCCATTATTGATGAGGACGGGAAGCGTCATTTTGTACGCACTAATCAGGAAGGAGGACTGCCAATTGATTTTGATACGAATGTCTTGAATGTCGTAATCAAAGCCGGTGCAAGCTTCCAAGTTCAGAAGTCAAGAACCATTATGATGGTGAAAGAAATGATGGGCATGTCTCCTCTATTTGCTCAATTTATTGCCGAGAAAGGTTTGAATTTTGTCTTAGATAATATGGAAGGTAAGGGAATTGAACAGCTTAAAGCGTTAACTGACGAATGGTTGCAGCAATACCAGCAAGAAAAGCAGCAGGCCATGGAGGCGCAACAACAAAATCCTGCCATGATGAAGGCTCAAATTGATGCCCAAAAACTGCAATTGCAAGGCGCTGAGTCTCAGCAAAAATTTGCTATTGATATGGCAAAGCTTCAGCAAGACGAGCGAAAAGTGCTTGCTGATTTACGATTAGGTCAACAATCAGCAAACGTACAGCTTGTGAAGGCAATGACCGAGCGGTTTGCTAAGCAAGTTGATTTGGAAATGAAGCATCATGATATGCGTCATCGCCATGGCAAGGAAACGTTTGAAGCGCACCATAAGGTAGCTCAGCACGGCCAGAGACAACATTAAAGGAGATAAAAATGACAGGGAAAGTGACTTGGAATGACCTGCATAATGCGTCAGCAAATGAACTTAAAAAGACTTATAAGCTCAATGACAGGCAACTTGAAAATCAGATGAAAAAACATCTAAAAGGTGCCACATCCGAACAGCGAAGCACTATTTATGGTCAAGTTTGGAGCAATAAACGATGATTTCTATTCAAGATTTGGAGAAAAGACGCGAATGTTTGGCTGTTACGTTGCAGGCAAGTCAGGAAACTTTGCAAGATTTGAAAGAACGTGCAAAAATCATACGAAAAGAAGTGGCCAACATTCAAGGTGCTATTCTTGAGTTGGATAGATTGATCGATGGAGTCGATCATGCCACTTACTAAAGGGACAAGCCGAAAGGTGATTGGTGAAAATATTGCAGAGATGGAGGCAGCGGGTCATCCGCGTAAGCAAGCGATTGCTGCTAGTCTCAATGAAGCTCGTAAATCGGGCGCAAAGATTCCCATTAAACACAAGGAGACTAAAGTGAAACACGAGCATAAGAAAGAGCATCATGAAAAGAAAGAACATCATGAGAAAAAAGCTCACGTCAAAAAAGAACATCCTAAAAAAGAGCATCATGAACATGCTGCCCATAAACACATGCATCATCACCATGCCGAAATGAAAAAGCACCATGAAAGAGAAATGAAGCATCATGAAAAAATGATGTCTCATCATCATAAGGGCGCAAAAAAAAAGTGAGCCATCCTGATGAAAAGGAAGATAAGGCTTTGGTTCGAAAGATGGTTAAAAAAACGTGTTTGAAAGGGGCTTAAGATGGACTACAAACCTAAAAAAACAAAACGTGCCGTGGACGCTAACCCTTATGATAGGCGTGAAGAGAAGGTTACTAAAAAAGCCTTCAAGTCAGTTGCCAAATCGGTAAAGCCTGTTGCCAAAGACACAAACAAGACCCGCAGACCACGCGTTAAGCCTACTGCTGGGAAGAAAGGCATGAACAAGGACTGTTAACATGTTAAAAATTGTATCATTGGCATTACTAAAGATTATCGACAAGATTTATGAGGAAATTGAACCTGAGTTAAAAGAGTTTATCATTAATGAACTCAAAGAGCTTGTTGATAGTGTCAACGACTATATTCAAAGCAAACTGGACGTTAAGGATAACGAAAATGGCTGAAAAATGGATTCAAGGGGCGATTAAGCACCCTGGGAAACTACACAGGGACTTAGGTGTGCCAGAAGGCAAGAAGATTCCTGCGAAGAAGCTTGCGAAAGCGGAGCATAGCAAAAACCCTGCTATTCGTAAGGAAGCAAACCTTGCTAAGACCTTGAAGAAGTTGCGCAGCAAGTAAAGTACTCACAATTTATAAGGAGATAAAAATGAGCTACAAGTGTATGGAAGGCATGATCGACAATCGTATAGTAAATGACGATCACCAAAAAGGGATTAGTCGTGTTATCCAACGTAAACATGATAGAAATGACGTTGAAGGACATAACGGAAAAATGGGTCGTAAAGTCCCTAGCCAATCCCATTGGAGTAGACGCGGCGATGCATTGACTCCTCGTAAAGCCTAACCCACTAACAATAAGGATATTAACATGGGTATTTTACAATTTCCGACGCCTATTCCGGTTACGAATGGCAATTATCCTCAGTTCAAGTTTGCTATTTTCACTGATAACTTAGCAACTGTGACGACTGCTGGTTACTTAAATCAATCCAGTATTTCGTCTGGTGTGCCAATCTCAAATGCTGATGTGATTATGGCCTTGATTGGTTTTAATCAACAAACATTAAGTGGCTCATTTGATATATTCACGGTTTCCGTAGCCGCAGGCACAGGGTTAATCACCTTGACTGAATGGACTAATGCAAGCGGTGGTTCTGTGACATTACCTACCATTGCAAACTACATTAACCATTTCACTAACACGACTGGTAATATGTCTTCTGCGCCAGCAAATATCATTAACGCCGGCAATATCCAGGCTGGATTATCAGGAACAGCAGGTACTTTGGCCTCTTTCCCTGCCACTGCTGCGAATGGTAGTTTGATATTAGCCGGAGTTGCCGCTGGTGGAGCGTTCAATACGACCATCTCAAACGGCACTATGGCGCAGTCAACGACTTATACAATGCCCGATCCGACAAACGCTGCTGCAAGATTTTTAGTTGGAGCAGGTGCTACTCCATTTGTTTCTGGAAACTTCCCAGTAGCCAGCGGAACAGGTGGCCTAATGGTCGATTCAGGCGTTTCTGCTGCAAACTTAATGAAAACCAATGCGGTCAATACCATGACTGGTGCTGGCCAGATTATCTTGCAAAAAGCAAACGGTACGGAAGCTGCTAATGCGGTGACTGCTAGCGGTAATGCTGGTGTGATAACCACATCTTCATTAACAACGGCAGGTGGCGCATCTTATGCTATCACTTGGACAAACACCAAAATTACAGCAACATCCGTGTTTAGTTTCTGTATTCAAGGTGGTACGAACACAACTCAGAATATTACATTCACTTGTGCTCCTGGCGCTGGAACTGCAACGTTGACGATTTATAACAACACTGCGGCTACGGCTCTCAATGGTACTATCTTGATTGGTTACACCGTGTTGTAAACTTGCTGAGGCCGGTTTGGTTTTTTTCCACTTCCTTTTCCCAAACTTGGCCTCACATTCCTACAGGACGTAAGTTGTCTTTAAGCCATCTATCAACACTCTCTGCTGTATAATAAACCTTTTCATTAAGTTTGTGGTATTTTGGACTTCTTCCCTCGTAACGTGCCTTTCTAAACCAGTGAATCGACAAACCATACTTGCTTGAAACTTCTTTTTCTGACAAGTACTGAACTCCATCTAGCAATAACATAATTATTCCTTAATTATCGTTATAAATAGCAACCACCTATCATATTTCATCATATTTCTTTAGTTAATAACCAATCATTGATATTCATTCATATTTCTTAATATTGTTTCACACAACCTCATATAGCTCATTGTTTGACCTATGAAATTTGACTAAATTTAGGCTGTGGGAAACGGACTTTATTGCAAAGGATTGCAACCCACAACGAGACCCGTGCGTTAGCGGGGGATTTTTCAGCGTGACGGCGTAATAGTCCGAGACCTGTTCGTAAGGCAGAGGAACTACCGTGGCGGGGGAATAGCTAGAAGGAAGCAATGTTATGGATAACAGCGTTATGGATAACGCGTCTGGTACTAATCAGACTCCGGTAATTGAACAATCTCAAAGTGTTCAACCCACAGAGAGAGTGTTTAAGCAATCAGAACTTAATGAGATTGTAGGTCGTGCAAAGCATGAAGCTGTTGAAAGCTTTAAAAGGCAGCAAACGCAACATGCACCGCAATACCAGCAGCCTCAAGAGTCACAAGCAGCCAAACACATGTCGGAAGATGACATTCGCCGGCTGACAAGCGAAGAGCTTGCAAGGCAACGTGATAACTGGACTCGTGAAGCCCAGGAAAGAGCAGATGCCGAAGCAGCACAACGCATTGTGAATGCTTATAAGGACAAGATTGCGCCAGGGAAAGAGAAGTACGAGGATTTTGAGGCGGTCACAAACAACGTTGACATGCGATACTATCCAAACGTAGTGCAGCTTCTTGCTGAGTACGTCGATAATTCCGCCGATGTGTTGTATGACTTAGCCAAACACCGAAGCAAGCTTGGCCAAATCGAGCAGCTTTGTTCTCACAATCCTCAAGATGCAATCTATGAGATCAAACGGTTATCAGACTCTATTAAGTCGAATGACCAGACCTCACAGATGAAACATGCCAATAGCCCTTTATCCCAACAGAGACCTTCTAATACTGGCACGGATTCCGGTAGTTCTCTGTCTATGAAGGACTTAAAGCGTAAATACAGGGCATAGAGACCGTGAATCCTAACTTAATGGACTAAAGTTAGGAGTAACTAACATGGCAGTTTTCCCCAATAACATTTTACAACAGGTGCAAACCTACCAACGTTCAGGTCTTGCACTTTTACAAAACCTTTGCTGTCACATTGCGACTGCAAATACTAAATTCAAAGATTTTGACAAGATTCAAGCGAACCTTGGCTCGACAGTGACGTTTGATTTACCACCTAGAGCAACAACTGTTGCAGGATTAGTGGCATCATTCCAACCTGCCGTTCAGCGCGTTCAACAATTAGTGTGTGACCAAGCGAACAACAGTTCATTCGCTGTTACATCTCAACAACGTATCTTCAACTTGGAAAAAGGCGAAGAAGACTACATGCGAGTCTTTGGTAAGTCATTCATTGCTGAGTTGGCGACTCAAGTAGAGGGTAACGTCGCTAAGAACTGGGATAGCTCAGTCAGAAGCCAATTAGACGGCACATTAAACTCTTACTCAGGCCCCTATCGTTTCTACGGTAACGGAACTACAGCGCTTACTTCTTACCAACAATTATCTCAGGCCATCATGTTCTTCAAGAACTACGGCTCTGTAGCAGAAGGAATCAAAGTGTATCTACCTGATACCGTTGTTCCTAGTGTTGTCGGTAACGGTCTTAACCAATTCGTCCCACATCGTAACGATGAAATCGCGATGTCATGGGAAATTGGTGACTTCGGTACGCCATTAGTCAGCTACTATCAGTCAAACTTGATGCCTATTCACGTCTCCGGTAATACTGGCGTGAATCAAAGCGTTCTGACTGTAGTATCTACTAACGACCCAACTGGACAAAATGTGACACAAATCACTGTTAGCGGTGCCGGCACAAGTGATGCCGATGCTGTTTTTTCTGGTGACTTGTTCCAGTTCCAAGACGGCGTTAGTGGTCAACCGAACATGCGCTATTTGACCTTCATTGGCCACTTCCCTAGTGCAAACCCTGTACAGTTTAGAGCAACAGCTGATGCTGCCTCTAACGCATCAGGGGTCGTGACTATCAACATCACGCCTGCGCTTAACTGGGCTGGTGGACAAAACCAAAACCTAAATAACCCAATCGCCGCGGGCATGCAGATTCTTGGTCTGCCTTCTCATCGTGCTGGCGGTATCTTAGGTGGTGAAGCGTTCTACTTAGCAATGCCTCGGTTGCCAGAACAAAGTCCTTATGACACAGCCAATGAGCATGACGAAGACACCGGTGTTTCATTACGACTCACTTACGGTTCTTTGTTTGGTCAAAACCAGACAGGCATGATTTACGACGAGACTCACGGTTCGGTTATCGTACCTGAGTACTCTATGCGTTATGTCATACCTCTATCTCAAGGCTAATTTGGTGGTGCCCTCATTGATGAGGGTACCAAAACAAACTTATTAAGGATGATAAAATGGCTACCAATATACAAATACAAAATGATCCGATTTATTCACTGCCTCATCTCTATATCAGTGGCTTGAATATTTCGATTGCTTCTACAACTATTCTAGCAATCGCTCCTGGTCAAGCACGTGACTCGAATGACAATATCGATATGCCAGTTGGGTTTCCTAACCTGCAAGGTATTACCGAGCCTGCTATTCAGTTTCAAAACTATCAACCACCTTTGCTGATTAATGCAGCAACTAATGGTGCAAATGGTCTTGATTCAGGTTCCTTAGCTGCTAGTACACAATATGCTGTCTACTTGATAGGTGACTCTCGTGGTTACTTACCTGTGGCTGGTATCTTGTCGCTGACATCTAATGCGTTCCCTCTGCTGCCACAAGGCTATGACTCTTACCGCTTACTTGGTTTCCAAGCAACCGGTGGTAGCTCTACTTTTGTGTACGCAACTTCCAAACCACAAAACATGGTTGGTGCTCTGGCTTATTACAACCAGCCACCTATTTCTGTTTTGGCAGGTGGTACTGCCACAAGCTTTACTGCAATTGACTTAACGACTAGCTCCGCAGTCCCAACGACTACATTGCAAAACGTTATTGTTGACCTGTTAGTAACGTTTGTACCTGCGGCTGTGGGTGACACACTCCAGTTTAGACCTACTGGAAGCACTGCAACGGCTGGTCTTGTGACAATTACAGGGGCAACAGCGGGAATTGCTCAAAGCCAATATATTCAAGTGATTGCAGGCGTCGGAAGCTCAAAACCTGAGATTGACTACAAAGTTACCTCCGGTAGTGATTCAGCAACCGTGCTTGTAGCGGGCTGGACTGGTGTTTCTAACACTGCTTACCCAGCACTTGTTTAATTGCTTTAAGAACTCAAGGAGTGAGTTACTATGCCCTATACAGCAGAACAATTAGTTACTCGCTCCTGGTTTTTATCAGGCATCGTAGCAAGAAATCTTCAAGTACCGACAGGCGATCAAATCTATGATGGCCTGCAAATGCTTAATGATTTATTAAACTTTAAGCAAATTGAAGTTGATTTAATCCCTTATTGGCAATACATCACGTTTAATGCAGTACCTCAACAGGAATATTACTTTTTGCCTTATGTGGCACAAATTGAAGAGTCTACCTTCAACATTAACGTGGTGCGCTATCCTATGGTTCAAACGAGCCGTAGCAACTATTTCGGGTCTTCCAGGGTCGATAACATCTACACATTGCCGTTTTCATGGAACTATGAGCGGAGTGTTGGCGGTGGTACGTTTGGCATGTATTTCATCCCAGACCAACCTTACCCAATTAAAATGAAGGTGAAAATATTCTTGGTGGATGTGACGCTCACCACCGACTTAACGAACATAACCCAGTCCTTGTTAGCACCGATTAATGTGCCATTCTATACTCCTTACACCTTTATCAATAACGCAAATCAGGGGTATGACACATCCTACATTGAATATTTACGTTATGCCTTAGCGCAGTACATGTGTTCTGAATATGGTGTTCAATTTAACCCTGAATCAGAACGAGTACTTACTAGTTACAAACGAAAACTGATGTATGAGTCTCCACCAGACCTAACAGGAAAAAAACTTTCAATACTTTATGCAGACTCAAATCCTGGTTACAACTGGGGCGATGTCAATATTGGACACGGATGGAGGCCATAAGATGAGCGCTGATTTAATGTCATTGGAATCGAAGGTCGCTCGTAATGAGGCTTACGTTGTACATATTCAGGACGACATTAAAGATATTAAGCGCAACATCAGATGGATTATAGGCATTCTTTTTAGTTTAAACGGCACAATCATTGGACTACTAGCCAAGGGTTTGAGCCTTATGTAAGGACACTGAATGATAACCCGAGGTAAGAATTTTCAACAATTCCCGCTCAATCTTGTAGGCTCAAGCACCTTTGGTCGTTATCCAAAGATAAGCATTGAGAAGACCTACAATATGTTCATGTCTGATAATTTCATGGTGCCTTACGCAGGCTATCAAATTGCCGTTGACCAAGAAGACCTTGCTAATTTTGTAGAAGGGCGTGCCATATTCACCAGTACGAAATTCAATCGATTGGTGGTCGTTGAAGGCCAAAGCGTATTTCTGGTTAACATTCAGTACAACCAAGAATTTGAGCGTGTTGATTTTTTCCAAGTCTTTCGCATTGGATTACTGCAAACACGCACAGGGGTTGTCTACATTGCAGAAAACAACAAGCCTCAGATTGGCTTTTCAGATGGCACTGCGTTTTATATTTACGACCCTACATTAATGCCGGTGTTCCAAGCAATACCACTAACGTTTGTGCCAGGGTATTTAACCTTCCATGATACCTATTTTATTTTAGCGTCAAAAGGGACAAACCAATGGCAGTTATCAGCCAACAACGATGGCACCGTGTGGCCTGGAAACAACGTTTCTACGGCGGCTGGAAGCGTTGGAGCGCTTGAGACAAAACCTGATAATGTGCAGGCTGTGGTACGGTTCCCCTCAAAGGGTAATATGATATTTGTTATGGGTAGTATCGTCACCGAAGCATGGTTTGATACTGGCGCGCAACTCTTTCCTTATCAAAGGAATAACCAATTTAATATTGACTATGGCTGCTTACAACCTGCAACTGTGGCGTACATGGACGAAGTCATTGTCTGGCTGGCGCAAAATGAGAAGTCTGGGCCTATCATTATGTATTCAGATGGAGGAATGCCCAAAAAAATCACAACTGACGGCATCGACTATCTATTCTCTACCCTCCAAGACCCAGCGGACTCTCAAGCCTTCTTGTATCGTCAAGATGGCCATTTGTTTTATCATATTAACTTCTACAGCGATAATCTATCCCTTTTTTATGATTTCAACGCTGACAAGTTCTACCATGCCTGTGATCAAAACCTTAACTACTTTATTGCATCTGAGGTAGCTTTTTTTAACAATCAGTATTACTTTGTTACTAAAAACAACGGCAACATCTTTGCTTTTGATACAGCAATCACCACCTATCAAGACGTTGATACGATTGGCGATAAAGTGATTTATGAAATACCAAGGATTAGAACCTGCGCCAACATTCGTGCGCCAGACCAAGAGTATCGCATCATCAACGATGTAGGGTTTACGATTGAATCAGGTGAGATTGACTACCAGCAACAATCGCTTGGTGAGATTATCTTAATTACCCAAGCAGGAAATCCCTTGATTACCCAGGGCGACATTTTATCGCTCGTTACGCAAGACGGGAATTACCTTGAAAACCAAGACCAATTGAGTATCTATGTGAGCCAGCAAACCGTTGGCACTAGTTCTGCGTTACTCATTGCACAACAAGAAGGCAACACCGGCACGTCCAACTTGTCACTACCGCACGTTGATTTATCAATTTCCACCGATGGTGGCGCTACCTTTGGTAATGAATGGGCGTATTACTTGCCACCTATTGGACACCGTAAAAACAGGTTGATGTGGTGGCAATGCGGTATTGCAAATGACTTCGTGCCTCAATTTAAGTTCTGGGGCATGGGACGATTTGTAGCAACTGACGGGATTGTTAATACGAGGATTTAATATGTCTACACCATCATCAAAATTACAATCGATATTCCCTGACTTACCAAGGGAAATTCCTGTGTTGGATAAGAACGGTGATTTCTCGCCACTTTGGAGTCTAGGTATTTCATCTTTGTTTCAGGCGCTACAAGATAATTTTAAGAACGAAGGCATTATATTTCCACGGTTAAGTGCTGCCAACATTGCTAGCATTCAATCGATTTATACGCCTTATATTGGGTCTCCACTGCCAACAAACATACCGGATATATCAGGTCAAACAGTTTTCGATACGACTAATCGAGTATCAAAACAATTTGTGATAACCTATGATTTAAGCAGCCCGCCAAATGTTGTAACGGCGCAATGGAGGCAGTTTGTTTACCTATGATTTAAGGATGAATCATGAGCTGGCTAAGTAACTTATTTAGTGGCGGGAAGAACCCCGCTGATGCTGCAATGCCGTATCTCAATCAGATACCAGGGCAGACCAATCAATATTTTGACCCTTGGTTTCAAGCGGGCAAAGGCGCGCTACCTAATCTGCAAGGCCAGTACGATCAGCTTTTAAAAGACCCTGGTTCACGATTAAATGAAATCGGTCAATCCTTCCAGCAATCCCCTGGTTTTAAATTTGCGCTTGATCAGGCTATGCAGGGTGCAAATCACGCAGCCGCAGCCGGTGGTATGGCAGGGACTCCACAACATCAACAACAGGCGATGGAACTAGCCACACAATTAGGCAACCAAGAATATAACAATTATCTGCAAAATGCGCTGGGATTATATGGTGCAGGCTTATCTGGTGAACAAGGACTGTCTCAACAAGGACAACAAGCAGGGCAAAGCATGGCAGACATGATAGCCCAAACCTTAGCACAGCAATCAAACTTAGCCTTTAGAGGCCAGCAAGAAAAGAACTCTCAACGTAACTCCCTGTTAGGCGGCTTAGGGCGTCTAGGTGGCGCTGCATTAGGAGGCTTTGCTGGTGGCCCATGGGGTGCGTTTGCAGGCTGGAATGCAATGAAGTAAGGAGCAGTCATGGCATTTACATTTAACAATTATGCTACCAACGAACTCACGAAGTCCCCGATTGGCGACATCATCAATAATCTATTCGGTGGCTATGAGCAGGGCGTTAAGGCGAGCTATCTACAGCCTGCAATGGCTGAGGAACTCAAAAAAGCTAAGCTTTTTAATGAGTACTATGCGCCTGATCTTGAATCTCAAATAGGCCTTCGTAAAGCCCAAACGGGAGAGGCAGGTGCTCGTACAGGACTTATTGGTGAACAAACCAAAGGCGCTCGTATCGAAAACCAATACCTACCCCAATATAAACAAGCACAAATTGAACAATTGCAAGCAGCAGCGCAAAAAGCACGTCTTTTACAAATGATTCGTGAACAGTTCTTTCAGGGTGGTCAACAAGCTCCTGGTGGCATGCAAGGCGGCAATATGGGTATGTTCCAAGGCCAAGGCATGCCAGACCCCAACCAAGCTGCACAATTGCAGCAACCACAACAACAGCAAATGCAACCAGGAAACTATGCGCAAGCAGCCATTGCTCAGCAGGCATTAGGTCTTGGCGCTCCAAAGATTGTTGAGGCAAATGGCAAATATTTAGCGATTAGCCCTTTTGGCGTGACCGATACAGGTGCTCAAGGTTTGACTGAAATGCAGAAAAACCTTTCTAAAGAAGATGCAAAAAAGATTTCTAAGTTAGAAGATATTGTCTTAAGTGGCGCTCAGAAAACAGATACCTTCAATGAGCTTAATACTGATTTAGGTAGTCGCATGTTTGAAGAGATGCGCCAAAATCCAATACTTGGTCGTCATGAGTTAGGCTGGTATGAAAAGTTCGGAACCCCAGAACAGCAGGAAATGATTGGTCGCGTTAAAACGCACATGGGTAATATTATTAAAGATTCTGCTCGTGATTTTGCAGGTCAGTTTCGTATAGGAGAGCAAGCTCTTTTAAATGATATGAAACCCAATGTTGGTGATAGTTTAGATACCATGAAGGGTAAAGCCGAGGCACTCACCTATCTTAATGCCATCATGAGTAAACGTGCTGAGATTGAAGCGGACTTGATGCGCAATTATGGTGTCAGCGCTCTTGAAGCCAAGCTTGCTGCTGATAGAAAAATAAACACAAAAGATATTAAGAAAGAAATTGGAACCATTTTACACCCTGCATCATCAACTAAAATTACGGCTCAACAGATTCGCGAAGAGCTAGCAAGGAGAGGGCAGTAACATGGCTGATAATGACTTATCAAAGTACTCAACAGAAGAATTACAAGCCATGCTTGGTAAGATGGAAGGCTCATCCAGTGAGCCTCAAGGTCAAGAGCACCCAGGATTACTTAAATCGCTTGGACAAGGTTATTTAAACTATGCAAAAGGTGCGTTGCGCGGAATGGGTCAAGCGGCTGGAGATTTTGGAGCATCTACCGTTAACTGGCCTATATCAGGCATTGAGAAATTAACCGGTGCTCATATACCACATGTTCCTCATCCCAATTTGTTAAACGAACATCCAGGCTCGCTGGGTGAATCGATAGGACAAAATGTTGGTCAATTTGGCGCAATGTTAGGCTTGCCAGGCGGGGTAGGTGTTAAAGCTGCTCAGTTAGCCAACAAAGGCTATCAGGCTTTGCGTGCCGGCCAAAAACTGCCGTTAATTGGCAAATTATTAGCTGGTGGCGCAGGTGGTGCATTAGAAGGTGCTGCTGGCAATGAAGAAAATAGACCTTTAGGTGCTAAGATTGGTGCTGTTTTAGGTGCAGGCGGTCAAGGCGCTGCGAGTGCGCTAGGTTTTGCTCAAGGCATTCGATCAAAGAACATTGCCAATCAAGTTAAAAACGAATTTGAACGACTTGGTCAACATTTTAATGAACGCTTTACTGGACATTTAGCGGCCGGTGAGGAAGCAGGCGCTAATAAGTTCATGCGTCCTGAAAAAGCCAATATGAAGCTGCTTAAAAAAGCAGGGGAAGGAAAGCTCGCTTATGGGCTTGAGAAGTTTAATGAAAACCCAACGCTTTCAAATGCGCATCAAGCACAATCTGACCTTAATAAAATCGTGAAAAAGTACTCACGCTCCAAGGAAGGAACGCTTGAATCAGATGTTCATTCAGAGGCTTTGAAGCTTAAAAACCGGTTACTTAAAAAGATTTCAGAAGGATTTGAGAAGGCTGGTGCTAAAGAACATGGTGAAGGCTATCAGCAATCTCGCGTTGATTATGCAAACGAGATGGCGCCCTACCTTGATAGTCCTACCATCAATGCGTTGCTTGGTCGAAATAAACGTGGCGTACCTACTATTCGTCCTAAAGAATTTGCAGATAAACTACTGCAAGAAGAAGAATTTTTAGCACAATCAGGTCAAAAACATCCTGAATTGTTGCAACGAGAGAAGTATAATAAACTCAAAAGTAATAAGCTTGCTCAAGGAGCTGCATTAGGTGCTGGTGGTCTTGCTACTGCATTTTTTCCGTATGAGATAAGAAAGCTTTTAGGCGCACATTAAGGACAATTATGCCAATTAACGTGGATTTGTTAATCGCAGCCCCGATGCTGCAAGATGCCTTTGTAGATAAAGACGGCACGCCTATGGCTGGTGGTGTAGTAACCTGCTACCGAGATAACAGTAGAACAACTTTAAAAAATTGGTATTATCAGTCAGGAACACCAGGGAACTACACTTATGTTCCATTGCCTAATCCGCTTACTTTGAGTGCTGCCGGCACCATCTGTGATATTAATGGCGTTGATACAATTCCGTTCTTCTATCCGTACAGTGAGTTAGATCAAAATACCAGAGAGCCGTATTACATCACGATCGTAAATCATGCTCAAACCAACCAAATTACAAGGGCTAACTTCCCGTTCTTACCTACCGAAGAAAACCAACCAGGACAAGGGTCTCATGAGAACTACATTATCAATAATGTGTTCTGGCGCAACATTGGTTCTGCTAATTTAACAAACGTTAATGTCATGAAAATGTGTCCAAGTCAACACGCAACATTTACAGCACCAGACATTAATTTTGTGAAGAACGCCTTAGGAAACCAAGACACGGTGACTTTCACACCATTTCCTTTGCAGACCACTTCTATTTTAGAAGGAGACCCAACGCCTGAGTTTTATTTAAACCATAACTGTGCGACGAGTTCCGCAGTTGGTGAAACGCAAAAAGGTTATTTATTTCCGATTACGTTGCATTTAAACACGTTGGCTTCATTCTCCTATACCTTTACTATTCAGGCGCAAAATGTCGGTGGTTCCGCCCCAGGACAGAATGTGTTGCAGGCTTATTTTATTCAAGACACGGGAACTGGAACAACAATACCGCCTTTCACTTTGATTGGCGCTATGACGTTGAATAGTGCGTGGACTAAATATGAATTTTCAGGCGTTACACCATCTACATCTGGACTTTCATTAAGCCAGGTAGGAGATGACGCACTTTATTTGTATATTCAGGTTCCATTAAACACCAGTTGCAGTATCAACTTTACGAAACCGTCGTTTTATTTAAGTAACGATCCCCCCACTAACAGTTTTGCGACTTACGATCAGATTGATTCTGTCGTTAATACGCCTCGCACTGGTGATGTGCGCATGTCCTTAAACATATTTCAGCCTTATGGTTGGGTTATTGCTAATGATGGCACTATTGGGTCAGCAGCATCTGGGGCTACAACACGTGCGAACGTTGATACATGGCCTCTTTATAATACGTTGTGGTCTAATGTGTCTGATACATGGGCGCCAGTCTCAGGCGGTCGTGGTGTCAGCGCCTATGCAGACTTCGTGGCCAATAAAACAATGGGCTTACCAAAAACATTGAGTCGCGTTCTTGGTGCAGCAGGAGCGGGAGCGGGATTAACGCCATGGTCACTTGGCCAAAATACCGGTACAGAATCACAAAATGTGACGTTAACAACCAATGAATTACCGAGCCATAACCACCCAGGAAGTTCGGGTACTTATGTATTAGGTAATGGAGGCGGAGGTACATTGCCGACCCCTGCTAACTTGACGCCATTAACTACTGGCCCTGTAACAGTAAACGTTGCACCACAAGGTCTTGGGCTACCTTTTAACGTATCACACATGCAGCCCTCGGTGTTTTACAATGTGTTTTTTAAATTGTAAGATGTGAAATTAATGTCGATGCTGTAGACATGATGTCACAATGTGTCGATAAAAATGGATTCTATTAACATAAGGATATGTTATGAGCACGGTATTAAACTTCGGTAGAGACGTGCAAGGTTACAATGCCTACGCACCACAAGATTCTACCAATAAGTGGAGCGCTACGCTGTCTGCTGGCGTTGCCTCTAGTATTACAGTTCCTAGTAACTATCCTGTTTGGATTGTTGCCTTTAGTCCTCAACCTGGAACTAATGTCTGGGTAGATTTCACAGGAGCGACCGCAGCCTCGCCTGTCGGTGGAACTTTAGCCTCTACTACTTCCAGTTTAAATCCCGGTCAACGTACCGTTTTAGCCGGCACCAATATCTCCGTTATTACGGATAACACTACGGCTGATATAGGAATAGAGCTTTGGGCTGTAGGATTGCCATAATGGATAGCAGAGACCCTTACTGTAGAGGATTTAAATTTGACAGACCAATGCGCATGGCAACAGATAATGTCGCTGGGCATATTCCTTCTGGCGAATACAATCCCGTACCACCACCAATAGCTGATTTTTTCTTATTGCTCGATGGTACAAACTTTTTGCTTTTGGATGGCTCAGACTTTTTATTGTTATCATGAATAAGGATATTCATAATGTCAAAAAACTTGCAACAGGTCTATACGACTAACCCTATACTCACAAATCAGGCGACGGACTTAATGTATTTTGCCCGCTCACCTTATGCGGGTACTGACGACTGCGGAATGACCTATTCAAGTTTTGCCGCACAATTTGGCGCACCTTATACCCCTGCTGCCTTGTCAGGAACGAGCGACACCAATGTGACTATAACACTTGGTGGCACACCTTTGACTGCCTTATTGCATGCCGCCTCAATCACCATGGGATGGACAGGTCAATTATCACCTGCAAGAGGTGGGACAGGCGTCAATAATGGTACTAGCACATTTACAATCGGTGGCAATTTCCAGATGACAGGTGCCTTTACTTTTAATGGCACGTTGACTGGAAATACCGCGGTAACATTTCCAACCAGTGGCACATTGGCAACAACGTCTCAAATTCCAACTGGAGCGGCTTTAACCGAAGTGAATGATACGAATGTCACTTTAACTTTAGGTGGAAGCCCCACTACAGCCCTAGTCAATGCAGCATCAATTACAGCCGGATGGACAGGAACTTTAGCGGTAGGGCGCGGAGGTCTAGGCATTGGCACAACGCCAACCAATGGCCAAATTCCTATCGGTAATGGCACAAATTATACCGCAGCAACAATCACCGCTGGCACTGGAATAACAGTCGGTAATGGCGCAGGCTCTATCACCATTAGCGTTACGGGTTCTGGCAACTGGGTAAACCAAACAACAGGCACTGTGACCATGGGTTCCAATACGGGCTATACCGTAAACAATGGGGCAAGTCTTGTAACATTAACGCTTCCTACTACAGCTAACCAAGGCGATTTTGTTGAAATTAATGGTTCTAGTGCCGGTGGATGGTCAATTGCGCAAGCCGCAGGTCAACAAATTTTTATGGGAAACCAATCAACTACATTAGGAGCAACCGGATCGTTGTCTTCTACAAACCTACACGATTGCGTCAGATTGCGCTCAACGGCAGCATCAGGCTCAACCACATGGGTAGTTGTGTCGGCTATTGGCTCATTAACAGTCGCTTGATAAGGATATCGAAATGGCTATTGAACAACGTTTTACCGACCTACCATCGGTTGCAAGCTCTCAACTGACCGACATAATTTGTGCAGTTCAAGGGTTTGTTGATTCATCAAACCCTGGATTGTCAACCCAGCAAACGCTAAGTCAGGTCTTATCCTTAGCGCAATCCAGTATTATCTTATTCAATGCAGGCAACCCAAATGGGGCTGTGGCGGGGACAACCTATCAGCTTTGCTGGGACACTGTTGACAATATTTTATGGGTTTGTACAACGTCTGGCACAAGCTCTACCGCAGTATGGACTAAATCGATTGAACTTACCGCCGGAGCAGGCGTTAGTATCAGCCAAGCTGGCTCGAACATCACCATCTCTGCAAGTTCTGTTGCGACTAATTTTGTTGTGGTTTCTACCACTTCGCAATCTATGGCTGTTGATACAACTTATCAACCGAATAATGCAGGCTTAGTTACTTTGAGCTTGCCTGCTACAGCGTCTTTAGGTGCACGTATCAACATCATAGGATTTGGTTCTGGTGGATGGCAGATTCAACAATCAGCAGGTCAACAAGTTATTGTTGGTAACGTTCAATCAAGCGTTGGTGCGGGGGGTTCGGTTTCATCAACCAACCAATACGATGCGATTGCCTTGTGCTGCGTGGTAGCCAATACCACATGGCAAGCTACAGTCGCACCACAAGGAAGTTTAACCATTGTTTAAGGATAAATCATGGCAATTCAAAATGGCATCAATGCGAACTCAACGACCCCGTTGCCAACCACAGGTGGTGGAACAGGAGTTAATACGCCAACAACTGCGGCAACTGCTGGGCAATATGCTGCCTGGGACGCTAACAAAAATATGGCTTTTAATAACTATGTTTCTGGTTATACCACAACGGTTACTGCTGCGGGCACGACTGTCTTAACGGTAGCGAGCACCTACCAGCAGTTTTTTACAGGCTCTACAACACAGACTGTGACAATGCCTGTGGTATCAACCTTAGCGCTTGGTCAGCAATTTTTAATTGTTAACTTATCTTCTGGTGCGGTAACAGTGCAATCATCCGGTGGTAATACCATCGTTACATTGGCCGCTAACTCGCAAGCTGACTTAACCTGTATCTCACTAAGCGGTACTGGTTCTGGTAGCTGGCAGTCTGATTATGATTTAAACAATGCTGGGGTCGCATCAATTACTGGTACTGCAAACCAGGTTATTGCATCTGCGCCTACTGGGAATATTACCTTGAGTACCCCTCAAGATATAGCCACAAGCTCAAATGTGACATTCAATAGCCTTTCAACAACTAGTGTTGCTTTCCAGGGTAATGGTCAAACAATAAAATCAGCAGACGGTTTTGCAGCGCTCAGTATTTTCAACGGTGGAGGCACATCAGTTAACTCAGCAGGTGTTGCTGGCGGCGCAACTGGAGTACAGCCTCAAATATTTATGTCTGGTTCAGACACGGATGTTGGGTTAAAAAATACAATGAAAGGTGCAGGTGTGTTTAGTGTTACCTCCACTTCAAGTTCACCATTTGTAATTGGTTCTGGTACTGGAATACAACATACCTCAACATTCACTTTTCCTAACACAGCGGCAAGTAGAACCTATACTTTCCCCGATGCAACTGGAACTATCGCATTAACTGCGGGTTCTGGTGGTTTAAAAAGCTTCACAGTTCTTACTTCTGGAACCGCTGCAACCTACACAACACCTGCTGGCATTACTTCATTACTTGTTGAGGTGCTTGGCCCAGGCGGAGGAGGTGGTGGCTCTACTGGTGGTGCCAGTACGATTTCTCAAGGCGCAGGTGGTGGCTCTGGTGGTTACGCAAGACTTTGGATTCCTTCAGCAGCAGCGTCTTATACTTACACCGTTGGGACGGGAGGAGCTGCCGGCACAGCAGGTGGTGGCTCTGGTGGCACCGGAACAACAACGACCTTTAGCGCTTCATCCCTGCAAGCGACTTCTGGAACAGGCGGCGTTGGTATGGGAGCCATATCTATTGCGGGTGGCTCTGCTTCAATTGCGGGCAATCCAGGTGTAGGAACCAATGGAATTATCAACACACACGGAGAACAAGGATCATTTGGATTTGTGGCCTTTGGTGTTATTAACGGCGGATTAGGAGGAAGCACTTATTTTGGTGGCGGCGGCTATACAACAGCAGTTGGCACAACTCAAGCACCTAGTTTTGGTGGAGGTGGCGCAGGCGGATCATCATCAACTGTCAATACTGCTGGAAGTGCAGGCGGTGGCGGATTAATTGTAGTTTGGGAATTTGCATAAGGAGAGGCAACAATGGCTATATTATCTGTAATCGGCGAGAGCCTGTATTACCTTAACATTAGACCGGCTCGTATCAATATCAAAACTGACGACAGCTTGGCAACAGTGATGACAGAAGGTTATTTGGATGGTGAAACTTCATTGACCTACAGTGATGAACTCTTAGCGTTAGTTGAAACCACTGATGGATTAATAGAGCTTGCAGTATCTACCGCAAACGATCATGTGAGCTTAGTGGCACCACTTAATCCATTTGCCTAATCAATAACTACAAGGATGTAGTATGACTCTGCCTCTTACTAGTGAAGAGCGCTTTGAGTTTGCCGTTGGAAAGCTCCTAGAGCATGAAGGCGGCTTTACCGATTTACCGGCAGACCCAGGAGGGGCAACGAACTTCGGTATCACTCAGCGTGAACTTAGCCGTGTTTATCAAAAGCTTCATTTGCCGGCAGATGTTAGGAGTTTAACTCTTGATGATGCTAAAAAGTACTATCGTATCGAATGGTGGGAGCCTTTTCATTATGACGCAATCAATTCCATTGCTGTTGGCGCAAAGATATTTGACATGGCAGTCAACATGGGCGCTCATCAAGCACATGAACTCGTCCAGCGCGCGTTAAACGACTTAGGGTACCGCCTTAAAGTTGATGGCCTATTAGGAGGAAAAACATTAGGCGCGATTAATGATTGCATTAACCGACGCATGGATGATGACCTCATGGCAGACATTATCAACGAGCAGAAGTGGTTTTACGAGCATATCGTTGAAGATGATCCAAAACTGCATGTGTTTTTGAATGGATGGTTACATCGTGCCGCGTACCAAGGTACTTAAGTCTGGCGCGATGTCAGAAGAGACCATTCATAAAACCGTCATAGAGTGGGCTAGATTACATCCTTTGTTAAAGCGCATAGTTTTGCACTTCCCTAATGAAGGAAAGCGTTCTGCGCGCTATGGGAAGCTTTTAAAGGATATGGGAATGCGTGCCGGTGTGTCAGACTTGTTCATAGCCACAGCACGTCATGGTTTTATCGGTGCTTGGATTGAATTAAAAAGCGCCAAAGGTGTTGTCAGTGACGCTCAAAAAGATTTTTTAGACGACATGAGCCAGCAAAATTACTTCACTGCAATCTGCTGGTCATTGGATGAGGCCATCAATACCATTGACTGGTATTGTTTTAAAACGCAGGAATGTCATCATCGTCAAATGGAACATAGCTCTGTGTCTTCTTAGGCTTTGGTTTTTCTTCGCCACTTTCTTTTTTGCCGCTCGTTAGCAACTTAATTTCATTGGCATGAATTGAATAGACGTATTGGCCTGCACGGTCGCCTGATTCAATTTTCTTATTTTCAATATCACCTTCGATGTAAACCAACGCTCCAACTTGGGCGTATTTGTTCGCAATTTCAGACAATTTGCCAAAGAAATTAACATTATGCCAGGTTGTGACTTCTTTTTTATTGCCTTGAGAGTCGTTGTATTTCTTATTTGTGGCAATAGAAAGGGTGGTTATTTCACCACCATTTTTCAATACCTTAGACTCTTTATTCCCGATACGTCCAATGAGCTTTGCTTTCCCTAACATTATAACTTCTCCAGTTGGTTTATTAATCTACGTGCCTGTTTTGCACTAAGTTCAGCCGTGGAACTGACTTTATAATATTCCAAGGCTTTCGTTATGCGCTCATTGTTAAATGACTTTTGTACGAACAACTCTTCAATGCGTACAAGGTCGTCGTCGCTTATCCCGTCATTGTCAGATTGCTCAGTGTGGCGTTCAAGATCATAAGATTCGCCTGTAATCTCTCTATCTCCTTGTTGCTCTGATACGTCAGCATGTTCAGTATCATTGAGTTGAACAGTAGCACTCCTAGAAGGATGTTCTTGAGCATGGGTTTCTCCCTCATTTATCCCTATGATTTTCTTAAGCCTATCCGTTTGCGTTGCAGTTGCCGGCACATCAATCACGGCTTGTGCGTCAATTACTGTAGCATCTTCTTGCTCAATTTCCGCTATTCTTATACCTCGTAACGCATCAGCAAATTTATCACGAAGGGCAAGTGAGCGCGCACGCATTTGCAACATCCTGGATGGATATGCAGACCAAACACCTCCTTTCTTTAATAACCCTGCTGTCGTTGCATCTTGCAAGGTGAACTTTTTAACATGTGGTGAATGACCTTTACGCAGCACCGTACACTGGTAGCCAATAATATTGTTCTTAGCATCTGTGATCGGCTGTTCATCAATGCTTTGACACTCAGGATGGCTTAATGCTAGCGCTAAAAGACCATCTCCCCATAAGCAAGGGCGACCATTAACAACCGCAATATCTTGTAGCGACTGTTCAATGGGAAAACCCAGTTTGTAGCCCATAGCCATTGCAACAAACACATCTTCGGGCTTCCCTTTGTAGGAATTTGGTACAATGTTGGTTTTGGCAAGCATGGTTGCTACTTTTTGGTAATGGTCATAGAGTGCTGGCGAAAACAAACTGTCTTCAAGTTTTGTGACCTTCTCAGCCTGTGTTACTTGTAGCTTATAGCGCAAGTCCATAATCTCATTTTGTTGTCTTGCAATGGTCAATTCGTTCTGTAATGTTGCTAATTCTGTATTCATGTTATTCACCTTCAATCAATTTTATGCCATCAATAAATGCTTCTGCGACTAAATGCGCGTCGTCTTCAGTAGTAAGGCCTCCATAACAAGCCAACGTGTCGCTGTTGCAGAAAATCTCAACTGCCCATTTACCTGTGGTTTGTTGAAAGACATCGCAGTGATAATTTTTCATTGTGTCACCCCTTTTAATAAAAACGTTCTACTACCACGCTTGTTGCTTTTCCACGAGACAATAGGCTTGCCTGATTCATCAACTAAGCACTCAGCGTCTTGCATAAACTGCATGATGTTAAATTTGTACTTATCTTCGATGTCGTTAAGAGTCTTGATTTGAAAGCGTGTCTTGCCTAGATTTGTTAATTGTTCGGCAATATCATTGTTAATTGTGAGCGTCTTTTCATCCGCATGCTTTGGGTACATGAGCTTTAAGTCAGTTTGGTTTATAGCAGCAGGTGGTGTCTTGGCTTGAACACAATCCCAGAACTCTTTAGCACATTCGATAATCTTATCTTCAAGTGCTAAATCTCTGGTGTATTTGAACTCACGGTAATCATTACCACCAATCAGAACCGCAATGTAGGCACAATCCGCATTGGTGACGGCGCAATAGTGTGCTACTTGCACAAGGTATGGCATTGGTATGACGTCTGAACCGTCTTCTCCCCACTCGCTGGCCATAAAGGAGGATGAGCATTTGACTTCGAGTACAGCATTAAGAGCAGGCACAAACCCGTCAATGTTGCCACGAAGAAAATCATAAATAGGATGAATGATAGTGTCAGGCGTTTCCACAGTGACGTTATTGCGTTTAGCAAACTCTTCACGAACAATTCCCTCTAATTGATGACCCCAATATTGCAACTCTGTCATCTCATCTGGTGATTCTATTTGGCCGCTCTTCTCAAGATAAAGCTGGTATGGCGTTTTATACTTTGATAAGCCCATGATGATTGGCATATCGGAACCACCAATACCAAGCTTACGTTCTTCACGTTGTTGTTCTGTAATCATAATAATACCTTCGTAAATAGTTCATATGTATGTAAAAAAAGAGTTCCTTTTCTCATAATCTTTCCTTATTACCTGCAACATCATGTCGCTTGGCATTGACATATGATGACTAATTCGCTATAGTTTGTCAATCGGATTGTGCAAAAAAACAGGTGATTTATGAGATTTAGTGAGGTCATGGCCTTTTACGACTACAAGATGATCAACATCGTCAAAAACGTCAAAGTGGCACGAGAGACCGTCAAGTCGTGGAAGCTTAAAGATAATATTCCTTTCGATAAACAGTGCATTATCCAAGTGCTGAGTGGCGGAAAATTAATCGCAAGAAAAGAGGATGATAATGAGTACAAGTTCCTTAAATGAAGTATCTACTGAAGATTTAATGAAAGAATTTGATGCAAGATTGAGACAAGAATTAAGGAAAATTCCGATGCGTTTTACTGACCTTCAGATTGATCATATTTGTTATCAGATTGGAGATTGGTACTTGATGATGAAGCCGTTGCTAGAAGGACAACATAATCTAGGTTACATGAAAGAGAAACTAAAAACGATGATTTGTGGGGAATAAATGGCTAAATATATGTGCAGTTGTGGGGTCAGTTTTGGTAAAGAAAAAGACACAAAAGAGCATCTAAGTACGCACCAAAAATTAAGCCTTGCGTGTGCTTTTTCAGACGGTGAAATACCGCATTTTATTATAAAAAGAGACTATTTAACGCGATTCTTGGAATGGTCACAAGATTGGTACAGTCCTTTCTGGTGGCGTTTTGCAGGCTTTATTATGGTTCACGGAGCGTTTGTGTTTCATTTTAGGTACAATATTTATGAGTCGCTTTTAAGTGGTTTTGGTTTAGGAATGCTTATTCCTACCTGGTTGAAGGATGAATAAGCAATGGAATATACAGGACTTACGGATGAGCGCTACACTTGGGCTTTTGAAATTCAAAGGGGTATCTGGAACGAGCCTTATGTGTTACAACAATACAGACTAAACCGCAACTCAAACTTGTGGCGTTCTACACGGGAAGTAGAAAAATTATGCGAATATATTTTACATTTAGAAGGAGCTAAACCCATGAGCGAGACCATAACAATACGCTGCGACTATTGTGACGCAGACATTACAACCTCTCCACACTACCCAGTGTACAGGCTTCGTGTTATTGAAGAAGTGCGTCAAATCACAGCCGACGCAACGCCTGTTCCTGATGAGCACTTACTTCCAACACCCAGCATGAATTTCTGCAACCTTGACCACCTAACCCAATGGATTGAGGGACGCGGTAATCATGAAGGATAGTACTAATTTTACGATAAGATACGCTGACCCCGAAGATGCCACCGTGATGGAGGCATTTCTGGTGGACATCTTTGAGGCTGTGCGTAATCGCATGCTAGCTGCGTACAGAGCTAACATTCCTGAAATCATCAAAGTCCATCCACGAACGCTCATTAACATGATTGCCGGCAACGTGGTAGTCAATTTGGTGCGTGGCTCAATCATTCCAGAATCTACGGTCAACATGCGTATGGAGGCTATCGAAGACACGTTGGACGAGCTAACGGAGATTATCCGGTTCGTATGGCAGGCATTTGAAACACACCTAGCCCCTGAGGACAACCCTAACTAGAGGTTATTATGACTGATGAAATAAAAATCATGTTAGACAATGAATCACTTTCAACACTGCTGCGGTCTAACCTATCCTGCTACCTGAGCAAGCCTATAACATCAGAGTTATTAGATGACATTACAAGGCAAATAATTGAATCAATTGAGTTCTTTTTGAATCAGAAAAACTAGATTTGGTAAGGGTTATTCTAAAAGTTGTGGTTTAGATGTATGATATTTAGGAAGTTTTGGAGGCATCCCAGCCTCTACAACCGATGTGGTTTGAATCGACACTCGCCAGTAGACATTCATAACCTTGGTACAGCGACAAATTCATGTTGCGGCTTTTTTGCGTCCGTAAGCCTATGACATGAATAACAAGGTAATTATATCATGATAAATTCATTTAATACAAACGTTGCAATAGAATTTGGCGACCGCGTAGCTCTTCTTATTCAACACTTCGCGCAATGGACATTTAATAATCTTGCCAACAAAAGAAACATCCATGATGGCTACTGTTGGTCTTACGACACTCTTGAAGCTCTGCAAAAAACTTTTCCTTACTGGACAAAAAGCCAACTCGAAACAACCATTGGTAATGCTGTTAAGGCAGGCCTTATCATCAAAGGCAACTATAATGCTCACAAATATGATAGGACTTGTTGGTACGCTCTGAATTATAAAACCTACACATTTTACAGTGAGTTACAGCAATGGGATTTTGCTAAATTGTTGTTCGATACCATTTCCGAAAATTCGGAAATGCTGTTCGCAGATTTCGGAAAGGCTGTTCTGGAAATTCGGACACCTATACCAACTAATAAACCAACTAATAAACCAACTAATACCCCTATAGTCCCCAAAGGGGATGAGGTAGGTTTTGAATCTTTCTGGAAGTTATATCCAACTAAGAAAGGCAAGAAGCAGTGTGAAGATAAGTGGCGTAGGCTCAAGCTTGACGATCAGGCTGAGCAGATTGTCGCGGCTTTACAAAAACAAATTGCCAATGATGACCAGTGGAAGCGAGGTTTCATACCGAACCCAATCACCTACCTCAACGGCGCACGATGGAACGATGAGATTTCACAACCAAGGAGTGGTAAGCAACAAAAGAAAATTAACCCTACCTTGTGAGGTCATATGCTAGCCAAAGAGTTATCCGCGCTTCTAGCGCAACGTTGTGAAGATATTGTTCGTGACTTACTACCAAATGGTGAGAAACGCAGTGGTGAGTGGTGTGTAGGCTCACTACAAGGTGAACAAGGCAAGTCGCTTAAAGTTCATCTCAAAGGAAACAAAGCAGGTATTTGGTCAGACTTTCAGAGCGGTGAGAGTGGTGACATGCTAGATTTATGGGCAAAGACCAAAGGACTGACCATCGTGCAGGCTATGGTTGAGGTTGCTTCGTACTTCAATGTTTCGACAAAACAATATAGACCGACAGGAGTCTCTAAAAAAACCTTCACCAAACCGCCAAAAAAGCCCCATACGCCGCTTAACGTGCTATCACCAGTACACCAGTACCTCTCAGTAACTAGAGGTCTGTCTGAGGCCACTATAGAAGCTTTTAAGATACCTCAAAGTGATGACGAGATTGTATTGAACTACATCAGGAATGATGAGGTTATCTTCATTAAGAATTTGAAACTTGAGCGCAAGAATGGTGAGAAGAAGATGTTTGTGTCTCCTAACGCAGAACCTTGCTTGTTTGGATGGCAGGTCATACCACCGCACGCACGTACTGTAGTTATCTGTGAAGGCGAAATAGATGCGATGAGCTTTTATGAGTACGGCATTCCAGCATTGTCAGTGCCATTTGGTGGTGGACGTGGTGAGAAGCAACGCTGGTTAGAGTATGAGGCTGATAATTTAAATCGTTTCGATGAAGTGTTGATTTGTATGGACAATGACGAAACAGGGATGGAAGGAGCAAAAGAAATCGTCAACCGACTTGGTGCTCACCGTTGCAAGCTAATTGAGTTGCCAATGAAAGACGCTAATGAGTGCTTGGTTAATGGCTTAAGTAAAGAGGACATTGAGTTCTTTATTGCTGATGCGAAATCCCTCGATCCAGAAGAGCTTCGATTCCATCATGACTTCACTATGGAGGCTTATGAACTCATTCATCCAACCCCTGGCAAGTTTCTGGGCTATACGCTCGGATGGGAAAAGTGCGAAGACCACTTTCTGTTTAGACCGTCTGGATTAACGATGTGGACAGGCTACAACGGCCATGGCAAGACGCTGTTTCTTGGTCAGGTCATGCTCAATATGATGGGTCAAGGCGCTAGGATTTGTGTTGCCAGCATGGAACTTTACCCTGCTGAGCTGATGGCACGGTTATACATGCAGGCCACGGCTCAAGAAAAACCGAGTCTTGAGTATATTAAAGCTATTGATTTATGGATTGATAGAAAACTCATGATATTCAACTTGGTTGGTACAGCGAAGATTGACCGCATGTTGGAAGTTTTTTTGTACGCCAGACGTCGCTATGGTGTTGATGTGTTTGTCGTTGATTCATTGACTACGTTGAACATTGCCGAAGATGACTATAATGGTCAAAAAGAACTTACGGAGAAGCTTCGAGACTTTAAGCTGCAATATAACTGCCACATCCACTTAGTAGCGACCACCG
>Ga0247679_1000080_pt1 | contig 36710 bp, 28 predicted proteins | sample CNK20_metaG_FD_182797 | JGI IMG/M metagenome (GOLD analysis project Ga0247679, IMG submission 182797) | Soil microbial communities from Purdue University Martell Research Forest, Indiana, United States - CNK20 | ecosystem: Environmental > Terrestrial > Soil > Temperate forest > Bulk soil...
GAGCAGAGCGGGCCGCGCCTGCTTCATCGCTTCCTTGAAGGAAAGCGATCCTGCGATTTGAAACGCCATGTCCGAAGAATCGACGTCGTGGTATTTGCCGTCGTAAAGCGTGGCGCGGAGATCGGTCATGGGGAATCCGGCGAGGTAGCCGCGGATGGCGGTGTCGCGAATCCCCTTTTCTACGGACGGAATCCAGTTTCGAGGAATGGCTCCGCCGAAAACGTCGTCCACGAATTCGATGCCTTTGCCGCGCTCCAGCGGTTCGTATTTCACGCGGCAAACTCCGAATTGTCCGTGACCGCCGGACTGCTTTTTGTGTTTGCCTTCCGCATCGGCTTTGCCGCGAATGGTTTCGCGGTACGGAACTTTCGGCGGCTTCAGGGTGAGGTCGACGTGGTAGCGCTTGTGAAGTTTTGCCACGACGACTTCGATATGTTGCTGGCCGCTGCCTGCGAGCAAGAATTCCTTTGTCTGCGGATCGCGTATGAAGCGGAGTGCGCAGTCCTCTTCCATGATTTTGTGGATGCCGACGCCGATTTTGTCTTCGTCGGCTCTTGTTTTGGGTTCAACGGCAAACGTGATCGAAGGCTCCGGAATCACCGCGGGTTTGTAGAAGAGCGGCGCAGCTTTGTCGCCAAGCGTGTCGCCGGTGAAAACCTCTTTCAATTTTGCGATCGCGCCGATGTCCCCAGCATGGAGTTCGCCAACTTCGGTGAGTTGTTTTCCCTGCACAACCTGAATGTGCTGAAAACGTTCTTGCGAACCGCGCGTGAAATCGGAGAGCGTCGCATCGTTTTTCAGAACGCCGCTTTTCACCTTGAAATAGTTGATGCGGCCAGCGAAGGGATCGGCGAGCGTTTTGAAAACGAACAGAGAAAGGGGCTGCCCATCGTCGTATTTGCGTTCGACGCGGTCGCCTTTTCCGTCTGGCTCTTTGAAGCCTTCCTGGGCGTGCTCGTCCGGATGCGGGAAAACGTCGGCGAGAAATGTGAGCAGACTTGCCGTTCCGACATTTTGCGTCGAGGAAACCATCAGCACCGGAAAGATTTTTTCGGCGACGATAGCTTTGCGCACGCCGGGAATCAAATCTTCGATGGGAATGGTTCCTTCGCGGAAAAATTCCTCCATCAATTCGTCGTCGCCTTCGGCGACCATTTCCACAAGTTTTTCGTGCGCTTGCTTCGCATCTTCTTCGAGCGCCTGCGGAATCGGCTCGATTTTCGGTCTGCCATCGCCGCCGGGCGTATACATATGCGCTTTCATTCCGACAAGGTCGATGACGCCGCGGAAGCCGCGCTCACTGCCGATCGGCAATTGCAGCGGAACGACGTTGCGACCAAAGACTTGCTCGAGTGATTCGATCGAGCGCTCGAAGCTGGCAAGTTCGCGGTCCATCCAGGTGAGAACGAAAGCGCGGGGAATATCGTACTCGGTGCAGAAATCCCAAACCTTTTCGGTGGTGACCTGCGCGCCGACGTGTGCGTCGACGGTAATGAGCGCGGCATCCGCGGCGATGAGCGAGGCTTTCGTTTCGTTGATAAAGGTGCCGTAACCGGGGAGGTCGATGAAATTTATTTTTACGTTGCTGCCGCCGCAAAGTGTGCAGGGCCATTCCGCATACGCCAAGCCCGTCTGCAATGATATTTTCCGCGCGATTTCTTCCTCATCCCAATCGGTGACCGCCGTTCCTTCCGCAACTTTTCCCCAGCGCGGCGACATGCCCGCGGTGTAGAGCAACGACGACACCAGTTGCGTCTTTCCGGTGCCGCCGTGGCCGACAATGCCAACGTTTCTGATGTCCTTGGTGGGATACGTTTTCATACAGACCTCCTGAAGTGTTCACCGACTCGCAGCGAACAGCGAGGTCCGACAACCCAAACGACTGGCGCGGGCCTGCGCCGGGGACGAGCAAGTGTTGAGGGAGGAGAGCGTGGCCTCGTTTGCGCAGCCGGTCAAGGCTGACGGCCTGGGTCCCTCAGAAAGAAACGAGGGGCGAAGGACGATCGAAAAGTTCCCTGGTCCGTTCTCCTGACGAGGCGGATGCTAGCACAACGAAACTACAGCGGCAATGAATTGGGTCACACATTCCGGGGTCGCGCAAAACTCGCGTTCCCTGAGTAAGAATTCCCGGAACTAGTACTCCATTTGATTCGCGGTACACGCTTTTTTCCCGGTGTTTACGGCTCTATTTACTGCATTTACTGTTTTTGCCGCTCGATATTGAATTTTTCATAGTGGAAATAGTCTTGCACTAATTGCCTTGTTTGTTTGAATTCGCGGTTTGTCCAGCTCGCCCCAGTCCCGGTTAAACCACCCGGCCAAATCTGAATGTTCATTCATTGGACGGCCAGCGCGTCCCGCGCGGGCCATCCGTCCGGAGGATTCGCATGGATTTCAAACCAGAAAAATATGAACACGAGCCAGAAGCGAGCACATCCGCGACGCAATCGCGTTCGTGGATTGTCGTCGCCGTAGGTGCTTCTCTTTTGACTACGGTCGTTGCGCTCGGCTACGGAGTTCACCAACAAGCCGCAGTCGGCCAACTGAACTCGCGAAATCAGGAAATGACCACGGCGATGAGCGACATGCACTCGCAAGTGGACGCCCTTAACGCGAAGTTGAACGACGTTTCGACGCAGGCGTCCGCTGCCGTCACGGCGCTGCAGCGGCAGACTGAAACGGCACAGAACGGCGGCAAAGGCGTTTCCGCGAAACAGCGGGCTGCAAGTTCACGCCAGTTGAAACAACTGCAAGCTGCGCTGACCGATCAGCAGAAAGAACTGAAGGACACGCAAGATCAGATCGCAAAAAACCGCACCGACCTGGAAGGCGCGTTGAGTTCGACGAAAGACGAACTGAACGGATCGATTGCGACAACACACGAAGAACTCATTGCGCTCCAGAAGCGCGGCGAACGAAACTATTTTGAATTCGATCTCACAAAATCGAAGTCCTTTCAACGGGAAGGCCCGCTATCGCTTTCACTGCGCAAGGCCGACACGAAAAACAAGAGTTACGACATCGCGATGGTCGTGGACGACAACCAGTTGACGAAGAAGAAGATCAACTTGTACGAGCCGGTCTGGATCCACCGAATTGACGATCCGCAGCCGGTGCAGATTGTGGTGAACAAAATCGGCAAGGACAGCGTGCACGGATACGTGAGCGCGCCGAAATACCGCAACTCCGAACTGAATCCGACTTTAAAGAACGTATCGGAGAAGCAAGCGAATCCGGATTGGAACGCCAATCCCGACGAAACGACACCCTACCGGCCGCAATAAACCGGCGGCCAGCGTCGAGGCACCAGTTACGGCGCCGGATTCAGAACGGCTTTGAGAGTTGTTTTGTTTCCTTTCAGAACCTCCGGGGTTCGGCGCCAACCGGGACGGCCGGGAATTTTGAGGACGAACCGACAGAACGTTTGAGCGTGGCTGGAGCATGGCCGAAGAATTTGTCGTCGATGAAAATCTCCGCGCATGGGCGCGGCGAAATGTGCGTCGGGATGAAAGCGGCGAAGCACGGTCACAAGATCGGAAGCGCTAAGAGCGAAGCCGAAGCCGTTGGTATTCTTCTTCACGAGTTTTGGCGTGCTGATTCAGGCGACTTCGCCGTAACAATTGACGAGCGGGCCGCCGCTGTTTCCATGGCGATGACGGTTTTTCCTTGATGCGTCGCGGCTACCGCGGCAAGCGGAAGCGCATGGCGATGAACCGGACGGAGTTTACTACAGAAGAAGCTAAAGCAAATGTGAAGTTACGGGTACGGTTTGGAGCCAGGTTCGTGGCCGGGGCAGGAGAGGACAGGAAGGCGGGGATATTTGGGGTAGGAGGGATCGGTGGTGGAGCGCTGGCAGAGGAGGAACGAGGAGCCCTTTGCGGACTCGATGGCGCGAGCGTAAAGGCAGGAGGCACAGAGGCCGGCGGCGCTGTTTGGGCGCTCTGGATTCGGAGACAAAGGCATGTCGCAAGGATAGCGTTCTGAACATCGCTAGCAAAGCGCGGTTCGGCAAAGTCGACAGCTCTCGCTGAAAAAGGCGTGCTCCCAGATTGGGGTTGGGCACACCCCGGCATTTTCGACAAAGAGTGCGGAAGCGATCGAAAATGCGGAGGATAATTTCTGCTCGTACACGGAAAAGGTCCGCTTCAGAAAGAGAACCCTACAACTACAAATGTGAAAATTCAATTCGGGGCGGAAGCGGGCGAGGCGGGGTCGCGGTAGACGATTTGGCCGCGGAGGAGGGTTAGCTCGCATTTTAGGTCTTTGAGTTGGTCGGCGGGGATGGAGTAGAGGTCGCGGTCCCAGACGGCGAGGTCGGCGTCTTTGCCGGGTTCGAGAGAGCCGACACGGTTTTCGAGGAAGAGTTGGTGGGCGGCCCAGATGGTGTAGGACTTGAGGGCGGTGTGGATGTCCACGGATTCGGAGAGGCCGAAGGGTCGTTCACCCGTTTGTGTTTTGCGGACGACGCTGGACCAGAGGCCGTAGCGCGCGGCGAATGGAGTGACGAAAAAGTCTGACCCCGCGGCCCAGATAACATTTTTTTGCATGTAAGTTTTGTAGGGCATGAGGCGCGCTTCGCGCTTGGGGCCGAAGCTGGCCACATAGAGATTGCCAATCCACCACATGAAGGGCGGCTGCGTTTCGGGATAGCCGGCGTCGTAGTCGTGCTGGAGCTGGGCCATGGTGTCGATGGCGTGGTCGGTGGGAATGTTGGCGTGGATGATTCCGTGACGCAGACCTTTGGTGGGCTTTTCCTTGAGGAGCACGGCGTAGGTGTCGACGACCGTGTCTATGGCGCGATCGCCGACAGCGTGTGTGCTGACATGGTAGCCGGCGTCGTGAAAGAGTTTGGCCATGTCGTGGTATACCGCCGGCTCGATGTTTGGATAGCCGGTGTTGGTGCCGTCGAGTTCGGTGGCGTTTTTGTACCAGGGCTCGTACACCCAGGCGGTGCGTCCGCCGCCGCTGCCATCCATAAAGAGTTTTACGCCGCCCGACAAGAGCATGCCGTCGCCGAGCGATTGCGGCGGCTTGGGATGCGTTTGGAGTTCGGCGAATGCGGCGCGCGCAGTGTCCAGTGTGCGACCGCCGCGGAATAGGGCAAAAACGCGGACGGTGGATTTCTTCTCGTTTAGCAGTTCCTCGTAGAGCTTCCAGTCCCCCGGCGTGATACCGGGATCTTTTGCGGCGGTCATGCCTTCCTTGTTGAAGTCGGCCATCATGCGGAGGAGGCCGTTGCGGCGCTGCTCGTGTGTGTAAGCCGGGATGAGTTTTAGAACGAGTTCCATTGCAGGGTCTTCTTTGAGGACGCCGGTCGGATTGCCGTTGGCCTCACGGACGATGATGCCTGCTTCGGGGTCTTTTGTTTCCGCGGCGATTTTGGCGAGACGGAGGGCATAGGAGTTGGCGACGCCGTAGTGGCCGGTGGTGTGTTGGAGCCAGACGGGATTGTTGGGAGCGACTGCGTCGAGATCGGCGGCGGTGATGTAACGACGTTCGGCGAATTTGGCTTCATCCCAACCGGCACCGCGAATCCATTCGCCGGGTTTGAGGGTGGCGGCTTTTTTTCGGACGAGTTCGACCACGTCCTTGATGCTGGTGACTTCGCTGAGAGTGATGTCGTAGAGGACGGAGGTTTCGTCGAAGTGGCAATGGGTGTCGATGAGGCCGGGCGTGACGGTGAGGCCGTGGAGGTCTATGGTCTTGGCGGATTTGGGAGCGAGCTTGCGGAGTTCGTCGTTAGTGCCGACGGCGGCGATTTTGCCGTCGTGGATAAGAAGGGCTTGGGTGATGGAATCGCGGGAGTCGACGGTGATGACATGGCCGTTGAAAAGGAGGAGGTCGGATTGAGCGTAAGACGAAACGGCAGCTCCAAGAAATAACGCGAACAGGGGCAGGCAGCGGATTGCATGAAAATGGTGAAGCGGGCGACGAAGCATCAAAAGCACCTCTAAAATGCCGCAAACGATTGGGCGGCAGTGTACACCGGAAACCACGGAGGCATGAGGATGGGAGTTAGAGAGCCGCGCGCGAATGCGTGCCGGAAAGTGCAGGCAATGTCAGATTTCGCAGACGACGAGGAGGGAGTTCTGCAGGCAGGGCGCGCGTAGGTTCAGGCAAATGGAGGCATTTTGACGGTGTCGCGAATGGCAGGCGCGTTGCAAGTGCGGGCGTTGGGATGCTTCTAATGAAGACAAGACGGGTGCTAAACGCTGGCGCGTTCCTGATGTTTGCCTTGACGACGCCGGAATCCACGAATAAACACGCGGCGCCGCCGCAGATGGAATTGAAAACTTACGCGCTCTATGGCGGTCCGAACGCGGCAGACCTTTCGCCGGATGAACGAGTCGCGGCGACGGAAATTACTAGGCGGGTGACAGCAAACGATCCGGAGACGAAAGACGTCGAGGAGATCGTAGAGCTTTGGGATTTCAAAAGTGACAAGATGACGGCCGAAGTCCGCCTGATGACGACAAACGTGCGAGAAAAGACGAAGGGATACGTTCCCGATCCGAACCGGAGCAACCGAGTGGTCCGGTTTTCGCCGGATGGGACGAAAGTTGTGGCGCTAGTCGCATCGAGAATTTTCGTGCTGGACGCGACCAAGGTAGATGTAGTGCGAGAAATAGCGCTCGAAACATCGGGCAACGCTTCGCCGCCGCACGAGCCGCTGTTCCGAACGATGGAGATTTCACCAGACGGAGAAAAAATTGCCGTGGCTACGATGGTTGGAGATCTGCGCGGAAGAATCGATATTTATAGTCTGGATTCGGGGAAAAGAGTGGAAGGGTGGGAGGTAAGCGAAGGATGGGCCGGACTCGGTTCGAGTCCAGTGTGGTCAACGGACTCGAAAACAATCGTTGTCGCTGCGCCAGGCACAAGTCCATGCGGTGCGCCGAACGGGCTTCCTGATATTTTCGCATTCGATTCGGAAACTGGAACGATAACGGGGCGATGGACGAGCGGCATGCTTGTGGGGAGCGTTGCGGCGAGCGGCGACGGACGACTATTTGCGGTGGACCGAAATTGTCTGGGAGTTTTTAGGAATCATGATCCAAAGCTGAAAGTGATCGATGTCGCGACAGGAAACATACGAGACGAGATTTCTGGAAGAGGGGACGGTGTGCGGTACATGGTCGCGCTTTCCGGCGACGGCAAGCGATTGTTGGCGTTTACGGGAAAGATAGAAATGCAATTCGATTGGGGTGACGCGGTGCCGCGCGATCGTGTTGTGGATGAGACATTTTCGGTGTGGGATTCGAAAAGCTACGCCGGGCTGGCGACTTCGCAAAACATACCAGGGTTGATGCGTGCCACCGTGCGATTAAGTTCGCACGGAAGATATACGATCGTGTGCGGCAGAGCGAATGCGGCGGTTTATGAGCTTCCGTGATTAGACGGCGGTTAGGAAGGAACCAGAAGATTCGACGTAGCCGTAGGCCATACGGGGGGTGTTGAAGGCGAAGGCGGGAGTGCCGTCGCGGTCGAGAAGAATGAGACCGCCGGTGCCGCGGCCACGTTCTTTGAGAAGAAGGACGGATTCCTGAGCGGCGAAGTCGGCGGCTTCTTTTGGCGTCGCGAGTTCGCGGGGCGGATAGCGAAGAAAATCGACAGCGGTTTTGGCCATGACGATTTTCATGATGGCTTCGCCAAGGCCGGTGCAGGAGACGCCGCCGGCGGTGACGTCGGCGTAACAACCGCAGCCGATAAGCGGCGAATCGCCGACGCGGCCGGGAAGTTTGCAACAGGTGCCGCCGGTGGAGGTTGCTGCAAAGAGGCGGCCGCTTTTATCGAGAGCTACGGCACCGACAGTTCCCTGTTCGTGGCCGCGATGATGTTCGGCGGCGTGTTCGTCTTTCGAACAGCGAAGATAAGCTTCCCATTCCGCTTCGCTGACCAGTTCTTCGGGTTTGCAGAGCTCGACACCTTTTTCTTTGGCGAATTTCTCGGCGCCGTCGGCGATGAGCATCATGTGCGGGCAGTGTTCGTAGATGGCGCGAGCGGCGCGTATGGGATTCTTTATGCGCTGAAGGCCCGCGGCCGCGCCGGCGCGGAGAGAAGCGCCATCCATGACGATGGCGTCACACTCGACTTTGCCTTCGGCGTTGAGATGGGAGCCGAAGCCGGCGTCGAAGACCGGTGCGTTTTCGAGGACGACGATGGAGGCTTCGACGGCGTCGAGCGCCGAGCCGCCGGCAGAGAGAATTTTCCACCCTTCCGTGAGGGCTTCGAGACAGCCTTGTTTGGAGGCGTCGACGGCTTCATCGGGGATGTCCCATGCGCCGCCATGAACGATTAGCGATGGCTTCATGCAGCGAGAATGGCAAACAAGATAGCGGGTTGTCCAGCGCGCGTCTGCTCGCGACGGCTGCGATGACTCATTTGGGTTGAGGCGCTTCGGTGCGGAACGTCGCCGCGCCCCAGGATGACAATGGCTAGAAGCTGCGGATTACTCGTCTTCGTGAATGGTTACGAGCTTTACGATTTCGAAAGCTTTTTGGCCAGCCGGCGTAGCGACGTGGACTTCATCGCCGACCTGACGATTGAGAAGGGCCTTGCCGATGGGAGAGGTCGTGGAGATGTAGCCTTTTTCTGCGTCGATTTCCTCGCTGCTGACGAGCTTGTATTCGATTTTGACGTCTTTATCAGTGTCGAGAACGAGAATGCGGGAGCCGTAGCCAGAACGGTCTTTCGGAATGTTGGTGAGATTTAACATTCCGAGGTCGCCCATGCGCTTTTTCAGCTGGCCGATCCGAGCGTTGACGAAACCCTGGCGCTCCTTTGCGTACTTGTATTCGGCGTTTTCAGACAGGTCGCCATGGGCGCGAGCGACAGCGATTTCTTTGGGAAGCTCGACGTTGAGTTCGTGGTCGAGCCGGTCGATTTCTTCCTGGAGCTTCTGCTTAATTTTCGCAATCGGGTCAGGCATGGCCATTCACCAAAAAAGACTTGCGCGGGAAGGATGGTCCAGGTGGACGAACCGCCCCCGCGCAGAAAGACATTATAGATGCGTCGGAATTGTAGCTACAAGGTGGGAATTAGACTACCGGGGCTATTGGACTTTGACCGTGAAGGTCTGGGAGGTGGAGTGGCCCGCGTCGTCGCTGGCAGTTAGCGTGTAAGTGGTTGTTTTGGTAGGGCTTATATCGAGGCAGCGGGCATAAGAAGGCCAAACCGGGCCGGCGGGCGGGTCGAGCGTGACCTTTTTCGCGTTGGCGACGCCATAGCAAAGTTGAGCGGATTGGCCGCGAAGGATCTGGGAATTGCCGTAAAAAGATTGAATGGAGAGTTCCGAGCCGCCCATTTGTTCGACGGCCCTACGATCTTGTTCCTGCTGCTTTTGCACGAAGGCGTCGCGAGCCCGGCGTTCGATCTGGCGATTTCCATACCAGCGGGAAAAAACAATCCAGCCAACATAGATGGCGACGATGAAGAGAATACCGCCGCTGTAGACGAACGGATTTTTCCAAATGGATTTTTCGACCGACGGCGGCGCGGCAGTCATGAGTGCTACTCCGATTTGGCGGGAGGATTCATGGTGCGGCCAATATCCCGCCAGGTGATTAGATGAATTTGATTGTCGCGGAGTAACTTTTGAAATTCTGCGCTGGAGAAAAAATCGAAATCGCGCTGGCGCCATTCCGCGCCCCAAGTATCGCGTTCACGAGTGGCGGCTTTCATTTCGGCGTCGGCGTGAGCGAGATGGATCACGAATTCTGTGACGCCGGGTTCGAGGTGGTTGAGCTCGTCCCTGTAGAAATCGTTCCATTTGTAAGGAGGCACGGAAGGGTCGATGGTGATGACGCGATCGATGACGACATCGTTTGGGCTGAGGCTTTTTTCGAGATAGGGAAAATCGGCAAACCAACTGCGCGGGATGAGGATGGGGAGATTATTTTCGTGAGCGACGCGGAGAATGACTCCGAAGAGATCCTTGTTGGTTTGGAAAAGACGATTCTGGTGTGAATCGAGATGAGTGGGCTTGACGCCCATGGAGCGCGCGCGGACGATTTGCGCGCGAAGTTCGGTTTCGACGTCGTTGGGATCGACGCGCGTTTCGGGCGACCAATCGTGATGAAAGTAACCGTTGGCGTCTACGAGTGATGGAACTTTGTCGCGGGGAGCGACTGGACCCCAACGATAGTAGACGCGTTCGCTGGTAAGCGTTAGATGAAGGCCAAAATCCGCGGCGGGATGAGACTTTGCGTAATCAGCAATTTCCGGAAACCAGGGGCACGGAACCATGATGCTGGCGGAATTGATGCCGCCGGATTCGAGCGCTTGCGTAGAGGCAGCGTTGACGGAGTGGGTTACGCCGAGGTCGTCGGCGTGGACGATGAGGAGCTTTGCTTCGCGTGGATAGCCGAGTTTTTCCGAAAGAGTTTTGGCTGGTACTTGTGCGGAGGAAGCAGTTGGAAAAACGCCGCACGACAGGGCGAGGAAGAAAGCGATGTGCTTCATCGGGAAAAAACCTTTCGGAAGAGTTGAATCATGTCGGCGAAGGCGAGGTCGGTAGATTCGGGATCAAAGCGCGGACCTTCGTCGCGCATGAAGGCGTGCTCGGCCGGGTAAAGCTGGATGCGGTGTTTGACGCCGGCGGCGAGGAGACCACGTTCGACGGTCTCGCGGCCTTCGCCGGGGACGTGAGGGTCATTCGAACCGAAAATCATCAGAACTTCGCCTCGGATTTTCGCACTTTGGGCGAGAGAGCCGGCGTCGGCGTCCTTGCCCAGCTTTCCATTGTGAATGCCGGTGCCGTAAAAACAGACGGTGGCGCGGACATCGGGTTGAAGCGCAGCGCGAAAGGCGAGGTGCCCGCCGATGCAGAAACCCATGGCTCCGAGGTTTCCCGGCGCGACTTTTGCATGAGTGCCGAGCCAGTCAAGCGCGGCGCGGCAACTTCTGTCGAAATCCGAGACGGGCGTTTTCAGGGCATTTTCGAGGCCACGGGTGCGGCCAGCGTCGTCGAAGGGAATGGCCGCGCCGGGCGGCTCGATACGGTGATAGATCTCGGGAGCAGCGGCAACGAATCCGTAACCGGCCAGACGGACGCAAGCGCGAAGCATGGGGCCGGCGAGTTGGAAGATGTCCGAGTAACAGAGGATTCCGGGGAATTTACCGCCGAAGTGCGGAGCAGCGACAAAGGTTCGCATGGGAGAGTGCGGGACGGAAATATCAACGTAGGAGGTTTCGACGACCATTGTTTTGTGTCTTTGTCGCGCTCCATGAGACTAAGACAAGATGGGAGAATTTAACAGCGGAACGTCCTCGGAACGGATTGTGCATTGCCGCAAAAGCTACAAGGGTCGCTGCTCCCCTTGCGACGCGAAGCGTTCGCCGCAATGATGGAATGCGCGGTAAATCCTTAACAAGCAAGCAGCAAGTTCGAGAGCCGAGATACGCATGGTCGCCGAGATGATGGAGAAAAGTGCCGAGAGGCGAAAGACAGTTTTGCTGGCGCTGGCGCTCGCCGTTCTGACGATGGTGCTTTATTTGCCGGCGCTAGGAAACGGGTTTGTGAGCTTGGATGACCCGGATTATGTGACACAGAATGGCCACGTGCAGCAGGGACTGACGGCGGCGAATGTGAAGTGGGCTTTCGGAACAGAGAATCCGGTTTCGAATTGGCACCCCCTGACGTGGCTGTCACACATGCTGGACGTGAACTTATATGGCGGGCGCGCGTTTGGGCACCACCTCACAGGTGTATTGCTGCAGGCGGCCGACGTTGTGCTGCTGTTTCTATTGTTTAGGATGGCCACGGGAGAGGCGATGAAAAGCGCGGCCGCGGCTGCCCTTTTCGCCGTGCACCCGCTGAATGTCGAAGCGGTGGCATGGGTGGCGGAGCGGAAAACGGTTCTTTGCATGCTGTTTTTCCTCGGTGCATGCTGCGTCTATGTCTGGTACACGAGAAAGCCGGGAGCGGGAAGATATGCGTTGGTGGTGGCGCTGTTTGCGCTGGCGCTGATGTCGAAGGTGATGGCAGTGACGCTTCCGTTGGCACTGCTTTTGCTGGACTACTGGCCGTTGCGAAGGATGGAAGAAGGTGGGCCGGCTGGAGGAACGTTCAACTGGAAGTCGGCTTTGAAGCTTGGCGTAGAGAAAGTGCCGCTGCTGCTGATGTCCGCTGCTACGTCGGCTATGACGCTCTATATCCACCATCGTGAACACGCGCTTGCAACGGCATTGCCGTTGAGCTGGAAGATAAAGAATGGGACATATTCCTATTTGGCGTATTTGGGGAAGTTTTTTTGGCCGGTGCGGCTGGGGGCGTTTTATCCGCACCCGGAAAATTCGCTGAGCTGGCTGGTTGTTGGATTCGCTGGGATCGCAATGCTCGGGATTTCGGCGGTGGTTTGGAAATTCCGCAAGCGGCGCTACGTTGTTGTCGGCTGGCTCTGGTATCTGGCGACGCTGTTTCCGATGGTGGGATATGTGCAGTCGGGAAGGCAGGGCATGGCCGACCGGTACATGTATGTCCCGATGATGGGAGTGATTGTCCTGCTGGTTTGGCTGATCGGGGATTGGGCGAAGGAAAAAAAGTGGAACCCAAGTGTTTTATCCCTGCTGCTATTGCTGGCGATAGCGCCGTGCGTGTATCTGACGGAAACGCAGATCGGATATTGGCGCGACAGCTACACGCTTTTTGCGCGAACTCTTGCGGTGACGAGCCGGAACGGCATGGCGGAAAACAGTTTTGGAAGCGTGTTGTATGAGCGCGGCGACTTGGCCGGTGCGGCGCAACATTTCCAGGCGGCGGTGGAGTACGCGCCGGACCTGGCGGTGGCGCACTACAACCTGGCAATGATCCGACAGCGCGAAAACCGGGGTGTGGACGCGGAACGCGAATACAAGATTGCGCTGCAACTGGCGACCGATACGAGGGAAGCGGCGCAAGCGCACAACAATCTTGGCGTGCTGTATATGGCAAAACAACAGTATCAGAACGCGACCGCGGAATTTGACGCGGCAATCAAGTTGAATCCGACGGAGTACAACAGTTATATGGGCCGCGGGCGAATCGAGCTGCAACAGTTTAGCTATGACGCGGCGATACGGGACTTCGCGCGCGCGGCGCAGATTTCCGAAACACCGGAAGCCTTTTTCCGGCTGGGCACCGCATTCGAACTGAAAGGTGACACGCAACGGGCGGCGGACGCATACAAAGCCGCGCTGCAACTCGCGCCGGGATTTGCTGAAGCGAAGGCGAGACTGAACGCGTTGGGAGCAGGTAGGGAGAGTCAGGAATGATTGCGGCGGAGCACGAAAGGGCGGCCCAAGGCGCGTGGGGACCGGAGGTGCTGCGTGGAATGCGCGAGGCGAGGAGGAAACAACAAGAAGGAATCGCCGCCAAGCGCGAGGAGTATATTCGTAAGAACAGATATTTTTACGACAAGCTGAAGAAAACGCTTCGCTACATCATCGAGCCCGGGAAACGCGTGCTCGAATTGCGGTGTGAAACAGGGCATTTGCTCGCGGCGGTGGAGCCGGCCTACGGCGTAGGCGTGGAGATCAGCGACGCGATGGTGCAAGTCGCGCGAGAGAAGAATCCGGCCCTACATTTTGTGCGAAGCGAACTGGAAGAGCTCGAGCTGAACGAGACGTTTGATTACATTATTTTCAGCCACATTTTCGATACGGTGGACATTCTTCGGACGTTCGAACGGATTCGAAAGCACAGCACGGCGGAGACGCAAGTTATCGTCGTAAATTACAGTCAGATTTGGGAGCCGGTGCTGGAGCTGGCGAGCAAGCTGGGATTGCGCGCGCGATTTGTCGAGCCGAACTGGGTCAGCGAAAACGACGTGCGAGGATTTTTGAAGCTCGCCGGGCTGAGGCCGGTGCGGAAGTATCGGCAGATATTGTTTCCGAAGTGGATTCCAGTAATTTCGAATTTTGTGAATGGATTTGTGGCGCGACTGCCTGGAGTCAGGCGTTTATGCATGATGCAGATCATGGTGGCGCGGCCGATGCGGGCGTCCCTTCAAGACGAGGAAGTTTCGGTATCGGTGATTGTTCCCTGCCGAAATGAAATTGGGAATGTGGAGCAAGCGGTCGGCCGGGTGCCACAAATGGGCCGCCACACGGAGTTATTGTTCTGCGACGATAAGTCGACCGACGGGACGCCCGATGAAGTAAGGCGGATGCAGGATTTACACCGGGACAAAGACATTCGTTTGATTGAGGGGCCGGGCATCTGCAAGGCAGAGAATGTGTGGACGGGATTTCGCGCGGCGCGCGGCGACGTGGTGATGATTTTGGACGCCGACCTGACGGTGATGCCGGAAGAGTTGCCGATGTTTTTGAGTGCGCTGACGAGCGGGCGCGGCGATTTTGTGAACGGAAGCCGGCTGATTTATCCCATGCAAGAAGATGCGATGAAATTTTCGAACATGATTGGAAACAAGTTTTTCGGGCTGGTGTTTTCGTTTTTACTGGACCAGCGAATCAAGGACACTCTTTGCGGGACGAAGGTTCTCTGGAGAAGAGATTGGCTGCGGATAGAGCGGAATTTGGGGAGCTGGGGCATAAAGGATTTGTGGGGAGATTACGAACTTCTATTTGGCGCGAGCAAGCTACAACTGGAAATCGTGGAAGTGCCGGTTCACTACCTGGAACGAATTCACGGTGTAACCAAGATGACCAAGGTCCTTGCCAACGGTTGGCGCATGCTGAAGATCTGCTTCCGAGCCTGGTACCGGCTGGGAGGATAGGGAAACTTGGCGGCAGCAGAGCTACTTCGACGGTTGCTGGCGCATCCACTGACCGCGTCGTTGGCCGATGACGACCCGAAAACGACCGAGCTGCGAAAACAGATCATTCAGTCCAAGCCGTTTCTTAAGGCAATTTACAAAGAGTGGTATGAGCGGCTGGCGGCCGGAGTTCCACGTGGAACGGGCGGAATTCTGGAGTTGGGCTCCGGCGCGGGATTTTTAGAGAGCTACATTCCCGGATTGATCACTTCGGAAGTCTTTCCCTGTCCGCACATCAGCGTGGTTTTGAACGCGCAAAATATGCCGATCGACGATGTATCGCTGCGGGCGATTGTGATGACAGACGTACTGCATCACATGCCGAATGTGCGCAGATTCTTTGCGGAGGCCGCGCGGTGTTTGCAGAGCGGCGGGAAGATATTGATGATTGAGCCGTGGGTGACAGCGTGGTCGCGGTTCGTTTATGGCAGGTTTCACGCCGAGCCATTCTTGCCGGAAGCTGCGAAATGGGAATTTGCGTCGAGCGGGCCGCTTTCTGGTGCGAATGTGGCGCTTCCGTGGATGGTCTTTGTGAGGGACCGCGCGAGATTCAAGAAGGAATTTCCAGAGTTCGAAATTGAATCAATTCGGCCGTTCATGCCGTTGCGGTATTTGTTGTCCGGGGGAGTTACGATGAGGAGTTTGATGCCCGGCTTTACCTACGGGACGTGGGCGCTGCTGGAGCGGACCCTGGATTTTCAAAGGGACCGATTGGGAATGTTTGCGTATGTTGCGGTGCGGAAAAGGTGAGAATTGCAGGCGAATTGGCGGGCGGCGCGGTAATTCGAGGGCAGCGGGCGGGTGCAAGCAATAAACGGCTTGACAGGTGTGGTGAAATGAGCGAGTTTTTTCGCGCGTCAGAATGCGGAGGAAGTTCATGAAAACAGCGATGATATGCGTTGCTTTGGCGGCAAGTCTGGGAATAACGGCGCTGGCCGGAAAATCTGCGGAAATGGCGAAATCGATGGAAAAGAAAGTCTTCGGAACGACTGCGGACGGCAAGACCGCGGAGTTGTATACGCTGAAGAATAAGAACGGAATGCAGGTGAGCATCACGAATTTCGGCGCGACCGTGGTGTCGATAATGGTGCCGGACAAGGCCGGGAAGGTGGCCGACGTGGCGCTGGGGTACGACGACCTGGCCGGATACGAATTGAACAAGAATTACCTGGGGGTCTTGGTTGGCCGATACGGAAACCGAATTGCGCACGGGAAATTCAGCATTGACGGGACCGAATACACGCTCGCGAAGAACAATGGAGACAACAGCCTGCATGGCGGGATCAAAGGATTCAACAAGGCGCTGTGGAAGGCGAAGGATGTCTCGAACGGCGGCGAAGCGGCAGTTGAGATGAAATATGTGAGTAAGGACGGCGAAGAAGGATATCCAGGGAACTTGTCGGTGACGGTTATTTACACGCTGACGAACAAGAATGAGCTGAAGATCGATTATTCGGCGACGACGGACAAAAAGACCGTCGTAAACCTGACAAATCACACTTATTTCAACCTGGCGGGCCAAGGCAACGGCGACATTTTGAAACAGGAGCTGATGATCGACGCGGACACGTTTACACCGGTGGATGCAGGACTGATTCCGACGGGCGAGCTGAAGAAAGTGGAAGACACGCCGTTTGATTTTCGAAAGCCGACTGCGATCGGCGCGAGAATCGATGCCAGCGATGAGCAAATCAAATTGGGCGGCGGATACGATCACAATTTTGTGGTAAACCGAAAAGCAGCGACGGGCCTGAGCCTTGCGGCGCGAGTGAGCGACGCGGCGAGTGGGCGAACGATGGAAGTCTGGACGACGGAACCCGGCGTGCAGTTCTATACCGGGAATTTCCTGGACGGGAGTTTCAAGGGCAAAGGCGGAATCACCTATCAGAAGCGCACGGCGTTCTGTCTCGAAACGCAGCACTTTCCGGATTCGCCGAATCATCCCAGCTTTCCGACGACGTTGTTGAAGCCAGGCGAGAAATACCACACGACGACGGTATACAAATTCGAGACAAAGTAAGAAAGCAGGCTGGCGCATCAGGAAGCGCCGAGAAAGTGGCCGATGTAAGCGTTTACTTGCGGCGTTTAGAGGCAGCTTGTGGCGGTTTGAACAGGAAGAAGGCATATGAGCGAGCAAGCGAAACGCAAGATGACTTTGGGAATGATCGTGGGCAACCGGGGATTTTTTCCGGACCACCTGGCGCGCACGGGACACCAGGAGATGAAGGCGGCGCTGGAAGGCGCGGGAGTTGCCGTGATTGCGCTGACGGAAGCGGATTCGAAGTACGGCGCGGTGGAGACGCGGCAAGAAGCAGCCAAGTGCGCGGCGCTGTTCGGGGAGCATCGAGCGGCGCTGGATGGAGTGGTGGTGACGCTGCCGAATTTCGGCGATGAGCGGGCGATTGCCGATACATTGCGGCTGGCGGGATTGAGCGTACCGGTGCTGGTGCAGGCGACGCCGGATACTCCTTCGAAAATGACGATTCGCGACCGGCGCGACAGCTTTTGCGGAAAGATGTCGGCGTGCAACAACCTGACGCAGTACGGGATTCCGTATTCGCTGACGACGCTGCACACCGAGGCGCCGCAGTCGGCGGAGTTTCGGAAAGATGTGGAATGGTTTCTGGCAGTTTGCCGCGTCGTGAAGGGTTTGCGGCGGTTGCGAGTAGGAGCCATCGGAGCGCGGCCTTCGGCGTTTAATACCGTGCGGTATAGCGAAAAGATTCTGGAGCGCAGCGGGATTTCCGTGGAGACGGTGGACCTGTCAGAAATTCTTGGCCGGGTGGACCGGATGAAGGATGGCGACGCGGCGGCGCAGGGGAAGTTGGCGTCGATCAAGAAGTATGTGGAAGTGCAGAACATTCCGGATGCGGCGCTGCTGAAAATGGCGAAGCTGGGTGCGGTGATCGATGGATGGATGAGGGAGACGGAAGTTACGATCAGCGCGATTCAGTGCTGGACGGCGCTGGAGGAATACTTTGGCGTCGTGCCCTGCACGGTGATGAGCATGATGAGCAACGACGGCTTGTCGAGCGCTTGTGAAGTGGACATTGCGGGCGTGGTAGGAATGCATGCGTTGCAACTGGCTTCGGAAACGCCGAGCGCGCTTCTTGACTGGAACAATAATTATTCGGACGATCCGGACAAGGCGGTGTGCTTTCACTGCAGCAATTTGCCGAAGCACTTTTTTCAAAGCGTGAAGATGGATTTTCAGGAGATTATTGCGGGGACGGTTGGGAAGGAAAACACATTCGGGACTTGCGTCGGACGTGTAAAAGCCGGGGCGATGAGTTTTGCGCGATTTTCGACAGACGATATGAACGGGAAGATTCGCGGGTACGTGGGTGAAGGCGAGTTCACGAACGACTCGTTGGAGACGTTTGGCGGCGCGGGAGTAGTGAGAATTCCACAACTGCAGAAGCTGTTGCGGTACATTTGCGAAAACGGTTTCGAGCATCACGTGGCTGCAAACTTTTCGACAGTCGCCGGCGCGGTACACGAAGCGGCGACCCGGTATTTCGGCTGGGACGTTCACTGGCATAAAACATGAGCACAATCGTTGCGGGAGTCGATTTTGGGACGCTGAGCGTGCGCGTGTCGCTGGTGGACAGCGAGCGCGGGCCGATTGGCGCAGGAACGGCCGAATATCCACTTCTTCGAAAGAAAGAAGACCCGGATTTTGCGACCCAGCGACATGTGGATCATATGGATGCGCTGGTGCTGGCGATGCGGAAGGCGCTGGCTGCTGCCGATGTAAAAGGCGAGAAAGTTGCCGCCGTCGCGTTGGATACGACTGGCTCAAGTGTTGTACCAGTCGGAGAAAAACTTCAACCGCTGGACGATTATTACTTGTGGTGCGACCACCGAGCATGGAAGGAAGCGGCGCAGATAACGGAAGTGGCGCGGTCGCGGGGCGTGAAGGCGATTGATTGGTGCGGTGGCGTGTACTCGTCTGAATGGGGATTTGCGAAGCTGCTGCACTGGTTGCGGAATAATCCGGCCAAGCGGCAAAAGTTTGTTACCGCGCTGGAACACTGCGACATGGTGGCGGCGACGTTGACGGGAACAACCGACGTGCAGAAGATTCCGCGCAGCGTTTGCGCGATGGGCCACAAATGGATGTGGAACCGGCTATGGGGAGGATTTCCAGACAACGAATTTCTGCGGGCTGTGGATCCATTGCTCGACAAAATTGCGGAGAAGATGCCCGGGCGTTACGAAACTTCGGACCGCATTGCAGGAGAATTGAGTTCGGAATGGGCTGGAAAACTTGGCCTGCGCGCGGGATTGCCGATTCCGGTAGGAGCGTTTGACGCGCACTGGGACACGCTTGGAGCTGGAGCGCGATTGCATGATCTGGTGAACGTGATTGGGACTTCGACGTGCATCGTGGGAATTTCCGACTCGACGGAGCTGGTGCCGGGCGTTTGCGGCGTTGTGCCGGGATCGGTGCATCCGAAATACACGGGCATTGAAGCAGGGCTCTCGGCGACGGGAGATATTTTTGAAGCGATTGCGCGACGTGCAGGAAGTTCTCTCGCAGAGCTCTCCAGCAGGATCCGAAACTACCGGGCAGGGCAAACGGGACTGTTGCGCATGACGTGGGACAATGGCGACCGGACGGTACTGGTGAATCCGGAGTTGGGCGGCGTGACGCTTGGCTGGAAGCTGACGCACGGCCCGGAAGACGAATTGTTTTCGGCAATCGAAGGAACAGGATTTCACACGCGCGTGATATTGGAGCGAATGGAGCAGCACGGAGTGGCTATCCGGCGCGTGATTAATGGCGGCGGGATTCCGCAGAAGAACCGAGGGCTGAATCAGACGTACGCGGATATTCTGGATAAGCCCGTGTTGGTACCGGAAGGCGACGTAACAAGTCTGGGGTCGGCGATTTTTGCGTTTATGGCGGCGGGAACTTTTCCTTCTATCGAAAAAGCACAAGACGCGCTGTGCCGGAAGTTCACGGTATTCGAACCGAATGCGGCGAGCGCGGCCGCCTATGCCGAATTGTTTGTGCTCTATCGCAAACTTTATTTCTCGATGGGGCAGAGGAACGCACCGGCTACGGCAATCGGAGACGTACTGCCTGAGTTGCGGCGAATTGCGGCGAAGGTCTGGGGCTCACAATGATGCTGACAGCGTTACGCGAGCAGGTGTTCGAAGCGAACCTGGAATTGGCGCGCCGAGGATTGGCTGTCGATACGTTTGGAAACGCGAGCGGCGTGGCGCGGGAAAAAGGGCTCATCGTGATCAAGCCCAGCGGTGTGGCGTACACGAAGCTAAAAGCCAAGGATCTGGTTGTCGCCGATATGGAAGGAAACGTTGTGGAAGGTTCCTTACGGCCGTCCTCGGATTTGGCTACGCATGCGATTTTGTACAAGAAGTTTTCGCAGATTGGCGGCATCGCGCACACGCATTCGAGGTCCGCAACGATTTGGGCGCAGTCCCGGCGCGAAATTCCCTGCTTGGGCACGACCCACGCGGACTACTTTCGCGGGGCCGTTCCTGTGACGGATAACTTGACGGCCGAAGAGATTCAGAACGACTACGAACTCAACACAGGTCTGGTGATTGTCCGGCGGATGCGAGATATCGATCCGACAATGATGCCGGCGGTGCTGGTGGCGGGCCATGCGCCATTTTGTTGGGGTGCGTCGGCAACGGAAGCGGTCCACAATGCGTGGATGCTGGAAGAAGTGGCGCAGATGGCGCTGGCGACCGTGGCATTAAATCCCGGCGTGAAACCTCTAGATCCCGTGCTGCTCGACAAACATTTCCTGCGCAAGCACGGCACAAACGCCTACTACGGCCAAAAAGAAACCCCGGCCAAACCGCGCAAGAAGCGCTAGACCTTTAACCGGACGTAACACATCGGTCTGCGCCGAACCCTCGGTGCGCGCTGGGGCTGGCCACCCGTGCTGGGGTGGCAGCATCTCACTTTAATTCGGGCGTGGCAAAAAGCCCTGCACGCTATACTGAAAAGACTGGCAAATAATTGCGGAATACCCGCAGCTGATTATCTGGGTGCGCATTTAACGGCCCCGCGGGAATAAATCTTAAGGAAGATTACAGACCCAATGACTTCTATTCACGTTGGTAACGTCTTGCCCGGAAAGACGACACGAGTATGAACCGAAGCGTTTCGGGAATCCGGTTTTTCAGCATTATTCCCCTCCTGTGCGGACTTTGTGTCTGTGCACTGGCGCAACAGCCGGCGCCGGATACCCAGCAGCCCACAACCGAGAAACCCGCGACGGCACAAGAACCGCAAAAACCCGACGAGCCGAAGCCCAAGACAAGCATTGAGCGCGAAACCGGCACGGTAAACGAGCGAATTTTTGAAGTGATGCCGAACTACGGGACGGTGGGAAAGAGCAAAGATCTGCCGCCCATGACTGCTGGCCAGAAATACCGTCTGGCGACGGCGCAAGTGACCGACTATTTTGCATTTCCGTTTAACGCGGCGTTGGCGGGAATCGACCAGGCAAAGAATTCTCCGGAATCGTGGGGACAGGGTTGGGGCGCGTACGGAAAGCGCTTCGGGGCGACATTTGCCGACAACTCGATTGGAACGTACATGACGACGGCGATTTTTCCGAGCATGCTGAAAGAAGATCCGCGCTACTACCGGCTGGCGCAAGGAAAGACGTCAAAGCGCCTGTGGTATCCCATCGAGCGGCTATTCGTCACCCGTTTGGATAAGGGCGGCAACCGATTCAACATTTCGGAAACGGCTGGAAATGCGGTAGCGGCGGGTCTTTCGAACTTCTACCACGCGCGCGAGGACAGGACTGTCGGGCGAAATTTTCAAACTTTCGGAATGCTGATCATGTGGGACGGATTGTCCAACGAACTAAAAGAATTCTGGCCGGATATTCGGCGGAAGTTCAAACACAAGAACCCCGAACAAGATCACTAGCTCGAGCGAGTTCGGGTTAGTCCGGCAACTTAGCTTCGTTTACGAGATCGAACTCCACGCTGGCGCCACTTGGTTTTGGCGCACCAATCGTTGCGATAGGCTGGCCTCCGCCGATCCATGCTTGTACTTTTCCTTTAACAATCCGGTGCGTGCCAGATTGATCGACGATGCTCAGATCTCGGTCGTGAAGTACAAAGCTAACCGTCTTGTTTTCCCCCGGCGCGAAGTGGAGTCGTTGAAAGCCTTTTAGCGCGCGCAGCGGTGCGCCAGAGATACCGGCGTGGATCAGGTACAGTTCCACGACTTCGTCGCCGGCCACAGGCCCGATGTTTTTCACCTCTACTGAAACGGTTACAGAGTTTTTGCGTGATAGCTGCGAGCTGTCGACCCTGGGCTTGTCGTAGGAAAACGATGTGTAACTGAGGCCGAAGCCGAAAGGATAGAGCGGTTCGCCGTCGAAATAGCGATAGGTGCGCTTGGCCATGGAATAGTCTTCAAACGGCGGAAGCTGATCGACGGATTTGTAAAACGTGATGGGCAAGCGGCCGGCGGGACTGAAATCGCCGGCGATGGCTTCCGCAACGGCAGCGCCGCCTTGTCCGCCCGGATACCAAGCTTCCAGAATTGCAGGCAGATTCGCATTCGCCCAATTGATTCCGGGCGCGCTGCCATTCATCAATACGAGGATCGTCGGTTTGCCGGTGGCGTGGATCCGTTCCAGCAGTTGTTCCTGCGGTGCGGGCAGGTCAATGCTGGTGCGGTCTCCGCCGGAAAAGCCTTCGGCGTTCACCTTCATTTCTTCGCCCTCGATCCGTGCGGATAGCCCGAGAACCATCACGACCAGGTCTGCTGCGCGCGCGGCTTCAACGGCGCGGCGGCCTTCTTCATCGGGCAGGCTCCAAATCAGGCGGGCTTCGGAACTGCGCATGTCCTGGAAGTATTCGATTTTGACAGGATACGGATGATCTTTTTCGAGGCGGATTTTTTTCGTGAGGGTTGTGGCCGGATGATGGATGTTCCAGTCTTCTGCAATGAGATTTTCGTCAAGCCAGAGACGCCAGCCGTCCTGGCCGGTGAAGCCGACCAGATAGTCCCCAGTTTCCGGCGGCATGAGAACGCCTGTCCAGCGCACGGAATAGTGATTTAAAAGTTGCGGGGAGATGCCGGTATCGCCCCAGGCAAAATCAACCCTGGCGTCGGTGTGCGAGGTGACCGGCGCGCCGTCGAGATTCATATTTGCGAAGTACTCGCCTTTCAGGCCGTGTTCGGAACAAGAAGCTTCGGTGCAGAGTGCGGAAGACGGAACCGGTTTTGAGACTGGTCCGACGAGCCCAGTTCCCTGGGCGTAAATTACTTTGGATTTCGCGAATCGCTGGCGGATTCCGGTGAGGACGGTGACGGGTTTAGATGGAGTGCCGTTGTAATTGCCTTCGAGCGCATCCAGGTCGTCTGCGTTGGGGCCGATGACCGCAATGGTTGCGGGTGGATTCTTGAGCGGAAGAATTCCGTCTTTATTCTTGAGAAGGACCAGCGATTCGCGAGCCATACGGAGGGCGATTTGATTGTGCTCATCGGTGTCGTTTTCCGCGGGCGTGATTTTGGAATAAGGAACCGAGGCCGGCGGGTCGAACATGCCGAGGCGGAAGCGCGCAGTGAAGAGTCGGCGAAGGGCAGTGTCCAAAACGGATTCAAGAAGCAATCCCTGGTGGACAGCGTTGACGATAGAGGCGCGTTCAGTGCTCATGTTATTGCGGTAGTCGCCGCAAATGAGATCCATGCCGGCTTTAAAGACGGCAGCGATGCCTTCTTCGGCAGTGGCGGCAAATTTGTGCCCGCGGAAAACGTCGCTCACAGCGCCACAATCGGATACGACGTAGCCTTTAAAGCCCCAATCTCTGCGCAACCGCTGGTCCAGGAGAAACGTATTGGCGCATGCGGGCTGGCCGTCCAAGGAGTTGTAAGCGCACATGACTGACTCGGCTTTACCTTCAGTGATCGTCGCGCGGAAGGCGGGGAGATAGGTGTCTTCGAGATCATGGCGCGAAGGTTCGATATTGGCGGTGTGGCGCGTCGACTCCGGGCCGCTGTGAACAGCGAAGTGTTTCGAGGTGGCGACCGTTTTGAAATACTTTGCATCGTTGCCCTGCAAACCGGTAATGAAGGCGACGCCCATGCGAGAAGTTAGATATGGATCTTCGCCGTAGGTTTCCTGGCCGCGGCCCCAACGAGGATCGCGAAAAATGTTGATATTGGGAGACCAGACGGTAAGGCCACGATACCAGTCGGCGGAGCCGTCCGGATGCAGGGTGGCGTAATACTTTGCCCGAAATTCGGTACTGATAGCATCGGCGGCTTCGTGCATAAGCGGCTCATCGAAGGTTGCAGCCATGCCAATCGCCTGCGGAAATACGGTGGCGACGCCGGCGCGGGCGACGCCATGAAGGCCTTCGTTCCACCAGTTGTATTCCGGAACATGGAGCCGCGGGATGGAAGCCGCCGTGTGGCCGAGTTGCGAAGCCTTTTCTTCAAGCGTCATGCGAGAGATGAGATCGTCGACGCGTTGTTTTACTGGTAATTTTGGGTCGAGATAAGCAGCGCCGGCTGGAGACTGTTGAGGCGATGCCGGGGCCGTTACGATGCCCACAAAGCAAAGGCTGGCGATAAACGCTGCTCGGAATTTCATTGGCGCCCACCGAAAGAAAGATTTACGGGTTAGATCGGCGCACACACATTTCAGAAGTCGCTGATCCGCCGCCCACAATATCATTGGCACATCGGGCAGAAAAGAAGTGTTATCTCGACTGAAAAAAGGAAGGACGAACGGAAGGGACGTCGGCGTTGCGTTCGAGGAGGGTAAATCTAGTTTCCCAATCCAAACAAGAGTTTGCAACGAGCGGTCCGGCTTCGTCGGGAGCGGCCATTCAGATACTTGCCAAAAGTTTTGTCAGTATCCCCTTCAATAGAACCACGCCGATATCCCAACGTCGAACACTGCGTACGTCACGGACGCTGCGACAAAACCCTCAAATTGGTGCGCTTTTTGAACTGTTTCGAAATCTTCGTAAACAACTGATTACGATTGCTCTTTGCGACATTCCTGCTGGCAATCCGGTTGTCCGTTACGAATCCGTCGTGCAGAATGCGGTTTGCGTGACATTTCATCCGCCATCCTACGGGTTTGATCCATTCTTTATCTTCCGGTGGGAATAGCGGATGGAGCAGACTCCGACCCAGAGACCGCGATGGAACCACGACACTTGACCATTCTGTGCCCCGTCCGCAACGAAGAAGCTGTCATACCCTTATTTTTCAGGCGGCTGCGGCCCGTTCTGGACAAACTGTTGGAGCGCTACCTAGTGGATTTGGTGTTTCTCGACAACGCTTCGACCGATTCTACCGCGCAGGAAATTCTGAAGATCCGGGAAGAGTGGCCGCCAACATACCTGATTACGATGAGCAAGAACGTCGGTTATCACGCGTCGCTCGAGTGTGGTTTGCGGTACGCGACCGGCGACCTATTCGCATTTATCGATGTGGATTGCGAAGACCCGCCGGAGATGATCCTGGAGTTTGCCGCCAAGCACGAAGAGGGGCACGACATCGTATACGGCGAGCGTGTCGACCGCGAAGAATCTGGTTTGATGAAAAACGCGCGGAAACTCTTCTACCGGATTTTGCGCGCGGTGGCCGACGAAGAGATCATTCTGGACATGGCTGAATTCTCTTTTTTCACGAAAGAGGTTCGCCACGCGATCTTGCAAGAGAGTTCTTCCTTCCCTTTTCTTCGTGCCTCGATCGGCCGCGTTGGATTCAAGCGATGCGCCATCCCGTTCAAGCGTCACAAGCGCATCGCCGGCGAGACCCACTACAACCTGACTGGAATGGCAATTTTCGCGATCGCGGGGATTCTGTCGTCGTCGACGCTGTTTCTGCGGCTGCCGATTTTCATTTTACCTTTTTGGCTGCTGGCGCTGTCGGGCCTGGGCGCCGGGTATGCACTCACGCACTCGCTGTGGTTCGCAGTGTGTGCGTTCGTACTGTTTGCCGCCTATGTCGGCGGGACGGCGGCGTTTACGGCGTTATACGTGGCGAGAACCTATAAGAACGGATTGCAGCGGCCGAATGCTTTTGTTAATGAAGCGAAAAGCGTTCTGCAGCCCGAAACGGGCGAGCGGCGGCGGAACGTTCGATACTCTGCCAGTGGGCATCAAAAGTGGCCAGCCATACGCTGACCTCACCGGCGATTGAGGGAGCGTCGTGGTCTGCAGACGCTTGCCCTGTGTGCCGAAGCCAGTCCCACAAGGTGGTTTATCCGGAAGCGTGCGACCCCATAACCGGCGATTGCTTTCGCGTCGTCGAATGCTCGAGTTGCGGCGCAACGTATACCGCACCACGCCCGGCATCGATGGACCGCTACTATCCGCGGCGGTACCGGGCCTATGGGCCACTTGTGACACTAGTCCTAGGGGCGTTTTACAGGATGAGGGTGTCGCGTTGGGCGGCTTGGAAACCGAAGGGAGGGTCGGTGCTGGAAATCGGATGCGGTTCCGGGTTGATGCTGGCGGCATTTTCGCGGCGCGGTTGGAAGGCGGTTGGCATCGAGCGAAACGAAGAAGTGGTTGCCCGGGTTCGTGCGGGGCCTGGTGTGGAAATTATCACGTTGCCCGTAGAAGAGTTGCCCGCGGAGGCGCGGTTCGATCTCATCCTAATGTTTCACGTGCTCGAACATATCGGCGACCCGGTGCAGTTGCTGCGAGAGTGCACGAAGCGGCTGGCGCCCGGCGGACGGGTCGTTGTGAACGTGCCGAATTTCGGGAGCTGGCAGGCGCGCTTTGCGGGAACGAATTGGTTGCATTTGGACATACCGCGCCACCTCGTTCACTACACGCCAAAAACACTTGCCGCGACGCTTGAACGAGCGGAATTGAAGGTCAGCCGGATTGGGTTTGCGTCGATCGAACACGATCCGTACGGGTGGGTGGAGAGCGCGTCGAATCGGATTACGGGCAGGAGCAATACGCTTACACGGTTTCTGATGGGGATTGATCGCTTCGGCCCGGGCGTGGCTCTGTCCGGTGTGCTGGGGGTGGTTTTGGCGTTGCCAGCGCTGTTGCTGGCTTGTGCCAGTTGGTTGTGTGGTTGCGGGGCGCTAATGGAGGCGACTGCGGTTTCCGTCGCGGAGTCTTCGCGTGACCGTACTTTTTAGAGCACCCGTGTTGTGCCTGCTCCGCAAAGAATATCGGCCTCTGCGTTAACCTTTATGGAAAGCCTCAGCAGCATCTGGGCGTATATGGAAAACCTCGATTTCTCGCTATTTGCTCGCCCAGCGGTCAGGCCGAGCGGCTGCCCTGACAGAACGGTGCGTTCATGAAGGCGGTGATCCTGGCCGGCGGGCAAGGGACGCGAATTAGCGAGGAAAGCTATTTGCGGCCGAAGCCCATGATCGAGATCGGGGGCAAGCCGATCCTGTGGCACATCATGAAAATCTACTCCGCGGGCGGAGTGAACGACTTCTTGATCTGCTGCGGGTACCGCGGGTACGTCATCAAGAGTTATTTCGCGAACTATTTCTTGCACATGTCGGACATCACGATCGATATCGCCAAGAACAAGGTGGACGTTCACCAGAACAATGCCGAATCGTGGAAAGTGACCCTGGTGGATACAGGAAGCGAGACGATGACGGGCGGCCGGCTAAAAAGGGTGCGGGAATATCTGGATGACGGCGATTTCTGCATGACCTACGGCGACGGCGTTGCGGATATCGACTTCGCGGCGCAATTGAAATTTCATCAGCAGGAAAAGCGATTGGCGACGGTGACAGCCGTGCAGCCGCCGGGTCGCTTCGGGGCGTTGGTTACGGACGAAAACCGGGTGCTCCACGTGGAAGAGAAACCTCAAGGGACGACCTGGATTAACGGAGGATTCTTTATTTTGTCCCCGAAGGTGATCGATTGTATCGCTGGCGACCAGACGGTGTGGGAGCGCGAGCCGCTGGAGGGACTCGCCCGCGCTGGACAGCTTTCGGCTTACCGGCATGAGGGGTTCTGGCATCCGATGGATACGCTGCGGGACAAGAACCAGCTCGAAGCGATGTGGAATTCGAATGCGGCGCCGTGGAAGATCTGGAAATGAATCCGGAATTCTGGCCTCGGAAAAGAGTATTGGTTACCGGACACACCGGGTTCAAGGGAAGCTGGCTTGCGTTGTGGCTGCAGAGTTTACAGGCGAGCGTGATCGGATATTCGCTTCCGCCGCCGACTGAACCGAGCTTGTTCGCATTGGCCCGAGTGGCGAACGGGATGGAGTCGATCGAAGGGGACATACTCGATGTTGTGCGCTTCCGCCGCGTAGTGCGAGAGGTTGAGCCCGAAATTGTGATTCACATGGCCGCGCAAGCGCTGGTGCGGCGGTCTTATGCCGATCCCGTCCTGACGTATGCATCGAATGTGATGGGGACGGCGAACGTCCTTGAAGCCTTGCGAGATGTCGCCTCGGTGAGGTCGGTGGTTGTGATTACCACCGACAAATGCTACGAAAATTCCGCCGAGCTGAAGGCGCACCGGGAGACCGATAAGCTCGGAGGCGATGATCCTTATTCGAGCAGCAAAGCGGCGGCGGAACTCGTCACGGCGGCGTATCGTAAATCGTTTTTTGTCACAAAAGGGCAGGGCGTGCGCGCCGGCGTGGCGACTGCGCGGGCTGGAAACGTGATTGGCGGGGGCGACTGGGCGGAGGATCGGATCATCCCGGACGTCATGCGCGCCGTTGTCGAGCACCGCGAGCTGCTGGTCAGAAATCCGGATGCGGTGCGGCCGTGGCAGCACGTAATCGATCCTTTGTGCGGATATTTGACGCTTGCGGAGAAGCTTTGGCAGGAGCCCGAACGTTTTGAGGGGGCGTGGAATTTTGGTCCCGACGAAACGGAAACGTGGAGCGTGACAGACATGCTTGGCCTTCTTCGGGAACTATGGGGAAGCGAAGTTACGTGGCGTGTCGACACAAGTTCGCAGCCACACGAATCGCGCTATCTCAAACTGGATTGCAGCAAAGCGCGGACAGAGCTTGGGTGGGAACCGGCGTGGGATCTGAAAAATGCGCTTGCGGCGACTGTGAGCTGGTTCAAAGCGCACCAGCTTGGTGAGGATCTTCGGCAGATTACGTTGGAGCAGCTTCGGTCGTATCAACGGGCGGTTCGCGTGCCCGAAGCCGTGCGAAAATGAGTGCCCCACCGTGCCGTTTCTGCGCCGCTCCTCTGCAACATACATTTGCTGATTTGGGTATGTCTCCGCTCTCCAATGCTTACCTTCAGCGCGAACAGTTAGGGCAAATGGAACCGTTTTATCCGCTTCATGCGTTCGTTTGCGAGCGATGCCTCCTGGTGCAGCTGGAGCAGTTCGAGCGGCCGGAGAACATTTTTGGCAATTACGCCTACTTTTCGTCGTACTCCGTATCGTGGCTGGACCACGCCCGACAGTATGTGGAAGAGATGGTCGAACGATTTACTTTGGGCGCATCGAGCCTGGTTGTTGAGATAGCGAGCAATGACGGGTATCTGTTGCAATATTTCCAGGCTAGGGGAATTCCGGTGCTCGGACTGGAGCCAGCGCGGAACGTCGCCAAGGTCGCACAGGAAAAGGGAATATCCACCTTGACGGAGTTTTTTGGTGCCCGGATTGCGAAGGGGCTTAGCGCCGGTGGACAACAGGCGGATCTTATCGTTGCGAACAATGTTTTGGCACATGTTCCCGACCTAAATGATTTCGTTGGCGGATTGAAACTGTTGCTGAAGTTTGGTGGAACTATCACGATTGAAGTCCCGCACCTCTTGCGGCTGATCGAAGGGTGTCAGTTCGATACGATCTATCACGAACATTTCTCGTATTTCTCGCTGCTGACGCTTGACGAGGTGTTTCGAAAGCACGGACTTACTGTTTTCGATGTCGATAAGCTTTCGACCCACGGGGGTTCGCTGCGCTTGTACATTCGTCACGCGAATGCCGGCGAGCCAGTCCTGCAGAGCGTGCGACTTACCGAGATGCGGCACCTGGAATGCGCAGCCGGTATGGACCGTCTGGAAACGTATCTGGACTTGGAAGAGAAGGTTCGCGAAATCAAGCGAGGACTCCTGGAATTTTTGATTGATACGAAGAAGCGAGGTAAATCGATTGCCGCATATGGGGCGCCTGCAAAGGGAAACACACTTCTGAACTACTGCGGAATCGGAAAAGACTTCATCGATTACACGGTGGATCTTAGTCCGCACAAGCAAGGCTTGTTTCTGCCGGGTACGCATATTCCGATTCTTCACCCCGATACATTGCGCCGGACCAAGCCAGACTACGTGCTGTTACTTCCCTGGAACTTGAGGGACGAAATTCTCGAGCAGCTTAGGGATGTACGCGGGGCGGGTAGCCGCTGCGTCGTGCCCATCCCGACCGTACATGTGATCGAATGAAGTTCCTGTCCACTCCGCTTGGCGGCGCGTACGTCATCGAACTTGAACCAAGTTTCGACGAGCGCGGATTCTTTGCGCGCAGTTGGAGCGCGGAGGATTTTAAAGAACGAGGCCTCGCCACCAAGATGGCGCAGTGCAGTATTTCGTTCAACACGAGCAAAGCAACGTTGCGGGGGATGCACTATCAAAGTGAACCCTATGCCGAAGCGAAGGTCGTTCGATGCTCGGCGGGTGCGATATATGACGTTCTTGTGGATCTGCGGCGCGGATCACCGACATATTGCAGGTGGTTTGGAGTGGAGTTAAGCGCCGAAAATCGCAAATTACTTTATGTTCCAGAAGGGATCGGGCACGGCTTTCAAACGTTGACGAACAATACCGAGATCTTCTACCAGATTTCAGAAGACTACAAGAGCGACGCTTCAAGGGGAGTACGATATAACGACCCTGTGTTTGCCATTGATTGGCCGCTCGCGAACCCGATTCTTTCCGAGCGAGACCGTAGCTTTCCCGACTACACACCATGAAACGAGTTCTAGTGACCGGCGCGAACGGATTTATCGGGCGCCAGTGTTTGCCTTCGTTGCTCGCGAAGGGATACGAAGTTCACGCCGTTTCGCGGCAGGATGTCGACCAAAGTTCACCAGGCGTTATCTGGCACAACTGCAATCTGCTCGAAACCGAAATCCGGGCGCTTCTCGTCACACAAGTAAAACCTGAATACCTCCTGCACCTTGCGTGGTACGCGGTGCCGGGAAAATTCTGGGAGTCGCCGGAGAATACGGAATGGGTGCGGGCGAGCCTCGATCTGTTTCGCACGTTTGAAAAGGCAGGCGGAAAGCGGTTGGTCGCGGCCGGTACTTGTGCCGAGTATGTCGGCAACGCGGGCGAGTGCCACGAGGCGAAAACTCCGCTATTGCCTTCGACTTTGTATGGGAGTTCGAAGCACGCGCTGGAAAGAGAGCTTCATTCCTGTAACAAGCGGGACGGATTGAGCTACGCGTGGGGACGTGTCTTCCACTTGTACGGACCGCATGAAGACCCGGCGAGACTAGTGGCGTACGCTGTGCGATCGCTACTGCGCGGAGAGCAGGCGTTGTGCTCCGACGGATCGCAGCTTCTGGACTTACTTCATGTGGTAGACGTGGCGTCAGCTTTCGTCCGACTGCTCGAGAGCGACGTTACGGAGGCGGTCAACATCGGCTCGGGTAATCCGGTTGTGGTTCGCGAGGTCTTGAACGAGATCGGTCGCCAGATTGGCCAGCCCCAATTGATCCGGCTTGGAGCGAAGCCGTCGGCTCCAAATACAACTCGACTTTGGGCAAACACAGAAAAGCTGGCGAAAGAGGTGGGTTGGGCGCCGCACTACGATCTGGCCAGCGGAATCAAACAAACCATAGAGTGGTGGAGAACGATAGAGGATCCCAAAGGGAACCGCATCCGAGGGTCGGAGCCAAAGATCGATTGCCCTTGAATCGACTCGAGAGAATTTTTGAGCCTCCAGGCGGCCTCGGCAAAAGTTCGAATGACCGAAACCGTCTTTGTAGGCTATAGGCAAAGCGATTCGACAATAATGCATACGCAACGGCAGTTCTTTTGCCCGACGGCGTAAGCTTTGTCTTTTGTTAACCTTTTTCCCAACCTAGCACCCAGGAGATCTGTGCGTCATGCCCCGCGCTGATTCGATCACGCAACGATCCGATCGCAGTGACTCGATCGCCGTCTGGAATGCTGTGACCTGGACCGCTCTAGCAGCTCTCATCTTGCTCTGGGCCATAAACCTCTACAAGACATGGGGTGCTTGGGGAACGATGTCGATCGACTCCGGCCACGAGATGTACATTCCCGCCATTCTTTCCCAAGGAAAGCAACTCTATCGCGATGTCTGGTTCATGTACGGGCCTGGCTCCGCTTACGTGAACGAATTTCTGTTCCGTCTCTTCGGTATTCATTTAAACGTACTCTATTGGGCGGGATCGCTTGCCGCCCTGGGCAGCGCGCTGCTTCTTTTTCTTACAGGGATCGAACTGTCATCGCCGCTGGCAGGATGGACGGCCGGAGCCGTCGTTGCGATCGAGGCTTTTCAGCCGTCGCACTTTTCCTTTCCGCTGCCTTATACCTTCGGCTCTGTCTATGGATGCCTCGTCGGATGCGCATTCCTGTGGCTCGCAATGAGAGCGGCGCGGTCGACTCACTGGATTTGGATGTTTGGCGCCGGCACCGCGGCGGCATTCGCCTTCCTGTTGAAACCTGAGTTTGGAACCGCTTGCTATGGAACGTTGGCGCTGCTGATTGCGCTGCGCTGGTATTCAGAACGGTCGTGGTCGTCCGTGGCAAAAGACATTCTCACCGCGATCCCTGGAGTGGTCTTGTGCGGCAGCGTTATCGCCTGGATGATTTCGATTCGTGGCGTGGAGTTCATCACCAACGAAAATATTGTCAGCTGGCCGTCGTCTTACTTCATGAGAACGTACGGGAAGATGTGGCTGGAAACGCACGGATTTTCTCCGACGCCCTCTGCGTTTTATGCGGCCTTCTGGCGGGCGATACCGATCCTGGGAATCGCGCTGGTTTGCTATTGCCTTCTGTGGTGGAAGCGAACGGACAGAGCCTCGATCCTCATTCGCGTGATGGCCGTCCTCGGATTGATCCTGTATTGTTCGAAAAGCATCATGTTTGTTTCGCCGCTGCCCATGCCATTCGAGGAGTGGCTGTCACCGTTTTTTTTCCCGCAGGATATGGTTTTGTACGTGGGTCTGGGCGCTCTAGCCACCTGGGCATACTTCTGGCGCCATCGTTCAGACGGGTGTTCGGCGGCGATGCCTCTGGCGATGACGTATGCGACGCTACTAGCGTTTCGCATCTTGATGAGCATGTCGGTTGTTGGCTATTCCATTTATTACAATGGGCCAGTGGTTCTTTGTTTTGTCGCCATCTTTCTGAAGCTCATCCCGCAGCCGGAGCCGGGCCGTCGGTACTTCTGGCTCGGCAAACTTGCGATTTGCTGCGCTTGCATCGCCGTTGTGGCCGTCCACATTTTGCGGATCGAGGAGCGCACCAGGACCTACGCGCCGCTGGTGACCGCGCGCGGTACCGTTCGGGTGCCCGGAGACCTCGTAGAAAGCTATCAAACGGCCATTCGATTCATGCAGGACAAGGCTTTTGCAGGGGAAGAAGTCTTGTCGATTCCCGAGGACACGAGTTTGTATTTTCTATCCGGGACGATCTGCCCGACGCGGGTTTTTCAGTTCAGCCCAGGCGCCCTTGCACCCGGCAAAATGGTTGACGATACAATTCGGGAAATTGAGCGGAAGCCAGTGCGCTATCTTTTGTGGTCGAACCGCACGTACCCTGATTTTCAAACTCCTGTCTTCGGCGCGGATTTCGATGTTCCGTTGGGCGACTATTTCCGGGCGAACTATTACCCAGTCGGACCGCTAATGCCTAAAACTGCTGCGGGCACTAAATGGCGAGCGACGATTTGGGAGCGGAAATCCGCCAAAACCGCGAAATAGTCCATCGTTGCCGGCTGGCTAAATCACTCACAAACCAGCATCCTGGCCTTTCTTGTAGAGCGATTCGAAAAACTTCGTTTGAACCCGCGCCGTGCGGTTCAGAACTTTCGTCCATCCCGCTGGCGGACGATAGTCCGCTTCCGACAGCGTAATCCCTTCGAACAGCACTTTTCCGACTTTCCATTCCTTGATGTAGGTGTGGCCTCCGGGTTTCAGAATGCGGCCGAACTGTTCGAAGTAGAAGTCGATCTGGTCCCTTCTCATTTCGTGCAGCGATGAGATGTTGATGATCAGATCCACGGACTCTGGTGGAATCGAGGACAGCTGGCTCGCCAGCACGAACGCAATTTGAGCCTGGGAGTATTCGTCCGCAACCGAATCGAATCGATCGAAGTCTCTGTAACGGAAAATACGTTTGTCGGGAAAGATGGCCGAGAGATAGCGCTCCGCCACCCAGAGCGCGGGCGGAATATCAACGACGACGTACCTAGACTGAGGCCTCAAACTCAGGATCGTGTAGGCGTTGCGGCCATAGCCGGCGCCCAGCTCAAGGATTGTCGAGGGGCGCGTCGCCGGAATTGCTTGCCCGAATGTATCGAACTCCAACAGCGAATTTCCGAGGTCCTGAGACACGGCCATCCCGGGCCGAGGACTCACGATGGGTGGATTGCCTTCTGCTGGCTCGCGAAGAGCCATCATTCCGGCCGGCGGCGATAGCTTAAAAAGATATTCCCAAAGTAGCAGCGTTAGAAAACCGTAGGAGAAAGACTGCAAGACACCGAGCGAAGCGAAATAGCTTTGCCTGCAGATGGTGAAAGCGCCGCGCAAAGCTCGTGTAATTGTTCCAAAGGAAAGATTCTTGCAGAGGAAAACAATCTGGCTATCCCAGGGCAGAATCCGCATCCAGGTGAAATAGTTCAGCGCGATTGTTTTTTTGAAATTCTCGTAGCCCTGCTCATTGAGCTGGGCCATGTTCATTTTATTGAGTTCTTCCCAGTAGCGGGAAGGGCGCGTCGCGGCCTCGCCTTTTGCGAGGTTCGCTCGCATTTCATTGATTCTCTCTAGGTCTTCGGACGTGAGACGGCGCTGGACAGAACTTTGGTTTGCGCGAATGAACCGTTCCCGAATCCCGTCGAGCATCAAAGGTCCTTAAAAAACTAGCAAGGTTGAAAGACGACCGCTTCTTTGTCAATCCGAACATCCGCCAAAAATTCAAGCAATGTCCATATTGTACCTGCTCCGATACGCTCGAGTGCAGACAGCGTGCAATGGATTTCCCTGAAACTGTAAACACGGAAGCGCTTCCAAGAGAGGGTTAGTCTCGTATCCCAATATAATCGACTGCCGGCAACCGCCGCGGCGCTATCACCCGCGGTTTTTCTCATCCTTGCAGTCGTTCTTTTCAACAGCAGGATGGCCTGCAACCCGAGAGGTTCGGAAGTAGCGAATCATGTAGAAGTTTTTGTTGCAGGAAACGGTCCATGGAACACGGTCCCAAGCCTCGGCGCCGTGGCTTGGGAGGCGCTCAAGGAATGAAGATAGCTTTTTGTGTGAGCAACCTTTTCGCCGGCCGCGACGTAACTGAAACTTTATATCGCCCTGATGGACGAGAAGGTGTTTCGAACACAATAAGACGAAGTCCCTCTACACCATTGCTCACGCACCGAGTTGCCTTCCGTGTTTTTTGGTTCTCCAAGAATATGCCGGCAGCATCGCCAGCGAGATCCTGCAGTTTCCACCCGTATCGAAGGATGCTCTTTGTGCCACGAAGGCTATGATCTGCGATAAGCGCAGCAAAGAAGGCGACTTGATGTGACTCCGCTAAATCTCGTAACGCTGTATAAGACAGCTTGCTGCCGCCGTCATTTCCTTCACCTATGAATACGACGATGCGAAGACCTTCGCCGACCGAACCTTGGCGCATCACTGACCCAATCGCATCGTAGATGGCAACGTTGGTTCTCTTTCCGCTGTTTCCCGTGATGTCGCGAACTTGTTCGATCGCGATGGCTCGATCCTGCGTAGGGGCCTGCATCTTTATCGAGGTTCCGGCTTCGGCGATGGTGAAACTCGTGCCGTTACCGGCAAGGTCATTTATCAGACCAACGGCCAGATCCTTTTCTTTTGAGAGAACTTTCGCTTGATCTGGGCCAGCATCCAGCACGATGGCGATGTTTCGCGGTATATCGGGATTTGCTTTAATCGTAATTGCGGGCGCGGCGATGTTCCCAATCGTCACGACGACTTCGCCTGAACTCAGCCTTGCGCTCTTCGCGTCGACGCGCGCGACAACGGAATACTGTTGACTATCTGCTTTAGTTGTTCCCGATGCGGCTAAGGCAGCGATCGTCGCGACGACCACACCGGCGACACGTCGCAAGGGCCAAGAGTAGTCTTTACTCCGTGCTATGGCTTTGGAGTTTGCCGTCATAGACCCTCCGCAAAATCCGCTGAAGGTTGCGGCAGCTTGTCTTTGGGTCCGGCGGTCAATACGTAGAGGGTCGGTAGAAGGAAAACGCTGAGTAGAAGAGCGGCAACGAGTCCGCCAACGATAACGATGGCAAAAGGCCGCTGCGAGTCGGAACCGATACCATGCGACAGTGCGGCGGGAACGAGGCCCAGCGATGCGACCAGCATCGTCATCATCATGGGGCGCAGTCGAAGCACCGCCCCTTCAATCGCAGCAGCCTCCACGGGGAGCCCGTGCCCGCGAATCTGATTGATGTATTCGAGCATGATCACGCCGGTTTCGACCGATACGCCAAAGAGAGCCAAGAACCCAACGCCTGACGAAACACTGAAGTGAGTGCCTGTAATGAGCAGAGCAAGGATGCCGCCGAGCGGCGCGACGGCGACGTTGGCTAGGATGAGAAGAGCCCACTTGCTGGACTTGAACATCGCGTAGAGGATCACGTAGATGACAAAGATCGTGATGGGCAGAACTACCATCAGCCGCTTCTGCGAGCGCTTCTGGCTCGCGTATTCGCCCGCCCAATCAATGTGGTAGCCGGAAGGGAGTTTCACTTTCTCTCCCACGGATTTCATCGCTTCTTCAACCGCGC
>Ga0247679_1000082_pt1 | contig 35798 bp, 43 predicted proteins | sample CNK20_metaG_FD_182797 | JGI IMG/M metagenome (GOLD analysis project Ga0247679, IMG submission 182797) | Soil microbial communities from Purdue University Martell Research Forest, Indiana, United States - CNK20 | ecosystem: Environmental > Terrestrial > Soil > Temperate forest > Bulk soil...
GTAGTCCTCATCGCCCACTCCCACCGAGACCAGATGGTCGAGGCCGGAGGCAATAAGCAGGACATCATCGAGGTGGCAGTGTTCGGCAAGAACCTCCCCTCCAAGGTCCCCGCCTACTTTGATGAGGTACTATTCAGCAAGGTCGTCGAGGAAGGAGGTGGCAAACGAGACTTCGTCCTCCAGACCCAACCGACGAGCATAGTCCAGGCTCGCACGCGGTCCCAGATACCGGATAGATACTCCATGCGTGGAGGTTTACCCTCCCTTCTCGAAACCTATTACTCTTACAAAATCTAACACCTTAACTAACTACACCTTAACCTAACACAACGAAAGGCTACACAATGGCAGGTTCACTTATCACAATCGGTGCAGAAGTCCCTGATGAAATCCCTCCCGTGGGCTCGGGTATCCGCACCCTCACCGTGTCCTTCCCCCCGAAGGTCGTCCCCGTGAAGCGGAATGGGGTGGAAGTCCCAGGTTCCTCCCAGCTCCAGGTCGCCTTCAAGGTGGACGAGCCGGATAACCTCGATCACAATCGTCCGGTCTACGATACCTTCGATCTCTCGAACCTCCAGGACAAGGTCCGCCTGAAACAGTGCAACCGAGCCCTGGGCGTCAAGATGGACCCGAAGGATAACTCCTTCAGCCCCGAGGAGATGCAGGGCCGCACCTGCAAGGCCGTGGTCACCCCGAACTCCTGGACGGATAAGACCACCGGGAAGCTTCGGACCAACTCCAAGATCTCGGAGTACCAAGTCCCCGCCTAATCCAGCCCCTACCTAGGTGGGGAGGGTCCTTCCAGTCCAACCCTCCCCACCGCCCTGGAGGTCCCGTGTCAGAAAAAGGCAACAAACCCGACTACGACCTATCCGTCAAGAACAAGGCGACCGAGGAAAGCTGTCGAGTGGGAGCCGGGTGGCTGAACCCTGGTGGCTCGATCTCAATCAGACTCAACCTGCTCACAGTCCTGACCTCGGATCGTGAGGTCCTAATCACGCTCTTTCCAAAGAACAAGGAGTAGAATGGAAACCCCCACCCGCGTCCTCGACGCCCTTAGGTATACTTTACTGTAAAGGTGATTTATGAGTATCGAAGGTTGGTACTATCTGCACACAAACGGAGACCTAATCTACAAGCGAGAGCTCGGCGACACTGTTGCTGACCTTCGTGAGAGCGACTTTGTCAGAGCAATCTGGCCATTTGACCCTGAGAATCGAGAGTCGCTCTGGAACCTTCTCGTTGAGTCATTTGCTCTGGGTGTGGCCCCGCAACGGGTTCACGACCTTGCAGCCAAGTGGGGCTGTGACAATGACGATGCAGTCATCTACGCCGACAGAATTAACTGCACCCTTGAAATGGACGGAGCGTCCTGGTGTGCTACACGCCTCGACTTCATCAACCTCCAGGAGAGTGTAGCCGCCTTTGGAGACTCAGCACTTATAGCTATGGGAGAGCTCTGCAAAGCACTTGGATTTCGCCCCAGTAAACTGTGGGGTGCTCACTTCAAGGACCTACTTACAAGCACAGAGGTAAAGCAATCTAATGGACACCACTAAACCCACCCTCGACGCCCCCAAGGTCCCCGTCCACTCAATCCCGCTGGTCGAGATCAAGGTGGACAAGACTAGGGGTCGGAAGGACTTCAAGAACATACAGGAGCTTGCAGATGACATCAAGAAGAATGGGCTTCACCACCCGTGTCTTGTATCTAGACAAGGAGATGGAACATACCTGCTTGTCGCTGGAGAACGACGACTTCGTGCTCATTACGTCGCGGGACTCACCCATATCGACGCACGGTTTAGAGAGGACCTTACTCCTCTTCAAGAGAAAGAAATCGAGCTCGGGGAGAACATCAACAGGCAAGACCTCACGCCACTTGAAAAAGCCGACCTCTACCGGCAGATAGATGAGCTGAAGAAGAAGCTATACGGTCAGGGTGGCCCCGGTCAGAAAGCCGGTTGGACCACCAAGCAGACCGCGGAGTATGTTGGGGAGGACCCCTCCCGAGTCCGCAAGCAGATCGAGGTGAGTAGGAAGCTCGCGGCCAGGCCCGACCTGGTCAAGCGTATGGAGAACCTCCCGATCAATAAGATTCTCGACGAGCTAGCCAAGGTCGAGCGGTCCGAGCAGGTGGCGGATCAGATTGCCAGGGGGATCATCAAGGTGACACAGACCCTGCTCCTGGGTGATGCCCTTGAGCTTATTAAGGAGGTCCCCGAGGCCAGCCAGCAACTCATCCTCACCGACCCACCCTTCGGGATACCTACGATCGAGCAGTACCGTGAGGGAGACCGTGAAGGGAATGTCTCCTACCTCGCCCAGCTCAGGGACTCCGATAACCTGACCCTGGATGGGACCAAGAAGCTGATGCTGGGGCTGGTCCCGGAGCTTTCCCGGGTCCTCCGCCCCGGCGGCCACTTCTACATCTTCACCTGTTACGAGCTCTATCCCTTCCTCACCACCATCATCCCCCTCCACAGGCTGGCCTTCCAGCAGGAGCTACTCACATGGTACAAAGGGCGTACCACCTCCCCGTTCCTGGGGTACAGATACGCCCCCTGTTCCGAGCCGATACTGTATGGCTGGAAGCCCCTCGAATCCGGTGGCAACGGATACGGCCGTCAGCTCAACCAACCCTGCAAGACACTCCTGGAGTACCCACCTCCTTCCATCCGCTCCCACCCGTTTGAAAAACCCCAGGACCTCCTAACCTTCCTAATCACCAACTCCACCTTCAAGGGTGAAACCATCCTCGATCCCTTCGCCGGGTCCGGCTCCACCCTCAAAGCAGCCAGGTCCGCCGGCCGTCAGGCCCTCGGTTTCGAGAAAGACCCGGAGCACTGGAAGCTGGCACAAGGAGAGTTATCCAAATGACCGAGACCATAACTACCAAACAATGTAAGAGGTGTCGTCTAATCCTTCCAACCACTGACTTTTATAAGGGCCACGCTAAGTGCAAGACCTGTCACACCCTCGTTGGTAAAGAAAGCTGGATCGACCATACCTGTGAACTCTGCGGCCAGCCTTACAAAGTAAAACCTTCATGCGTGCGAAATGGCACCACTCACTTCTGTTCCCTCTCCTGTTCCACCAAAGCCAACCGACTCTCCCGAATCACCAGCGAGATGGCCAAGCTCCTGGGACCCGGTCGGTGGGTCCCAGACAAGGAGTCCAAATGACCACCCCCAAACGAACCTGCGAGCAGTGCGGCCTGCCCGGAGACCTTCACCGGCTCCCTCACGCCCACTTCGTCTGCCGGCCCTGCTTCTCGAAGCGGCCCCTCGCCCTCTCAATCCCACACGACCTGGCCAAAGACTTCCTCCGAGCCACCACCCAGGGCGAGCGTCCGAACGAGATCATATCCAATCGGCACGAGGGTGGCTCGATCTCCCAGATCCGTTCCCTCGTCGAGGACGCTCTGAGGAGACGCTGATGCCCACCCCCGTCCCAGGATACGGCCCCCTGGATGCCCGGATAGTCCTTTGTGGCGAAGCTCCTGGCCACGAAGAGGAGCTCCAGGGCCGTCCCTTCGTGGGGTCCTCCGGCAAGCTCCTCAATGCCATGCTCGCCCAGGCTGGGATAGCCCGGGAATCCTGCTATATCACCAACGTGGTGAAGGTCAGGCCACCTAACAATGATTTTGGAGTGTTCTATGATGACCCCAGGAGACGAGTACCTAAGGAATTTCTTACAAATAGCTGGGGGAGTCTTAGAGAAGAGATTCAGAGGATTAAGCCCAACGTCACGATCGCCCTCGGTGCGGAGGCTCTTCGTGCTCTTACAGGTCGAACTGGAATCGATAGCTGGAGGGGCTCCATCCTTAGTTCCCCCGTGGGCAAGCTCATCCCCACCTTCCACCCCGCCCGAATACTTCGAGTGTACTCCGAGAAATGTATCGCCGAGCTTGACCTGCGAAGGGCCGGGGAAGAAAGTCTCACCTCCACTATACGCCCCCTTGGCCTATCATTCGAGCTCTCGCCCTCAGCCTCCAGGATTATCGAGTTTATTAACTCAGTTCTGGAGCGAGCTCGACGAGAGCCCACTAGGGTGGCCTTCGACATCGAAACCACCGGACACCTTTGCCGTTGCATCGCACTGGCCGACACCCCCACCCACGCCATGTGCATCCCGTTTATTTCAGGGCGGAGCGGCCTTGACACCTCCGTCCCCGGACGGATCATACTCGATGTAGATCACTCGGAGGAACTGAACTCGCATTACTCTCTAGAGGAGGAATATGAAATCCTACGAGCTCTTGATAGACTGTTTCGTGATGAAGAAGTTGAGAAGGTCGCCCAGAACTTCCCGTTCGACACTACAGTCCTCGCACGTGAATTTGGCTTTGAGGTTAGAGCCCTCACTATGGATACGATGGTGGCCCACCATGCTCTATATCCAGAGCTACCGAAAGGTCTCGACTTTCTCACCTCGATCTACACACGAATCCCCTATTACAGTAGTTACGATGCTAGCGTGGATCATGAGACCTGGACATACAACTGCTACGATGCCGTGGCTACTTATCGAGTCGCCGGAGCACTGGATAGGGAGCTGGCTGAGGCAGGCCTGGAGGAATTTTACCGGAACCACCTCCACCCCACCCTCTTCGCCCTCACCCGCACCCAGAACCGGGGGGTGGTCATCAATCAGGTCCTTCGCCAGGAGATGTCTGAGAAGAATAACCGAGAGCTTGAGGAGATCGGGACCCGGCTCAAAGCCCTAACCGGCGAGGAGTTCAACCCCCGATCCTGGAAGCAGAAATCCGAGCTATTCTACCACAGGCTTGGTATGCCGATCCAGTACAAACCTGGGAAGGAGCGGAAACAAACCACGGACAAGAATGCTATCGCCCAGCTCATTAAAAAGTATCCTCAGCACGCTCCGACCCTCCAGCTTATCCTCGACTACCAGGAGCGTGCGACCCTGAAATCTACATTTCTGGAAAAGGAGCTCGACCATGAAGGGAGAATCCGTACGTCCTATAACCTCACGGGTGCGATCACGGGGAGGCTCTCGTCCTCCGAGCCCCTCTGGGAACCTGGAACCAACCTCCAAAATATTCCTATACGCACTGAGACTGGAAGATTGTTTCGCAGACTGTTCCAGGCTGATCCACTCTTTTCTCTTATTAAGGCGGATCTCTCGCAAGCAGAGTTTAGAATTGTCTGCTGGCTTGCACGAATTGGTCGCATTATCCGACGCTATTCAGAGGATGCTGGATTCGATGTCCACCGATGGGTCGCCTCCCTCCTCTTCACCAAGCCCGAGCCCGAGATCATAAAGACCGAGCGTGACACGGCCAAGGTTGCGGTCCACGGAGGGAACTACGAGATCGGCCCAGCCAAGCTCGCCTACACCAACAAAAACGTGACCTTCGCCCAGGCTGACTGGGCTCTAAAACGCTACCGTGAACTCGTCCCCGAAATCCCACTCTGGTGGGAGGAAGTTAAGAGGAACCTGAATGCGACCCGTACTATTCAATCACCCATCGGACGAAGGCGGCTGTTTCTGGATCGGCTTGATGACGAACTGTATCGTGCCGCCTATTCCCATTCAGCCCAATCCATTGTCGCAGACATCATTAACCGTGCTTGGACTTTGTCCGTGGAAACCTTTAACGAGGCCGAATGTTATCCCTGCCTCCAAGTCCACGATGAGCTTGTCTTTCAGTGCCGCACCGAGCTGGTTGCCGGGTATGCCCGGAGGATACGCACTTTGATGGAGTACCCCCTGGTGTTTCCGGGGGTGGAGCAGCCCTTGGTCATCCCAGCGGATATCTCGTGGGGGCCAAACTGGCTGGACCAGACCAAAATCTAACGTGGAAGGAACCCGAATGTGGCTGAAAACTTTCTTAAGGGCTTTGTGGACCTCTGCTCAAACTCAGAGATCCCTCCAATATTTGCACTTTGGAGTGGCGTGGCTGGCATATCCTGTGCTCTTGGCAGGCGTGTATGGATCGACCTGGGACGATTTTCTGTATATCCTAATATGTACATCCTGCTGGTCGCTGGCTCTGGTCGAATGCGGAAGTCCACGTCTATTGATCAGATCACCCGAATCATCACCAAGCTCGAACCACCCCCGAACCTGATTGCCCAGAAAATCACCCCGGAGTCCTTTATCCAGGCGATGAGGGGGCCGAGCGACCCCAAGAAGCTCCTGGCAGAAGTCTGCACCGCCTTTGGATTTGCAGATGAGATGGCGACGTTTTTGAATAAGGCTAGTTATGAAGCAGGGTTGGCAGCCTTACTTATCACATTCTTTGACTGTAAGGATCGCTTTGAGTATCGAACAAAGGGAGGCGGGCGAGAAATTCTTGAAAACGTGTGCTTTGGACTCCTTGCTGCCTCAACTCTTGAGTGGGTCCGTTCAGGAATTCCAGAGGAGGCTGTGGGAGGCGGACTTACGAGTCGAATCATTTTCGTTTATTCTAACTCCCCACCCACCCCCGTCGCGATCCCCACCTTCACCGACCCCGAGCGACTCCTCCTCGAGGGATTAATCAAGACCCTCCACCTAGTCAGCCGTCTCGACGGTGAGGTCAAGCTAACCCAGGAAGCCTGGGACTACTACAAGGAGATATATGAAAAGTGGAACACAGAGGGTGGGGAAGGGGACCCTTACTTCGGTAGCCCCCACACCAGCGGGTACGCTTCGAGAATGCACATTCACCTGCTTAAGCTGGGCACAATTTTCGCCGCCAGTGAACTATCAACCGACGAGGGGAATCATATTCTCGTACGTGCAAACCATCTGGTGGGTGCCAGACAGGCCCTCCGAGGAGCCGAGCAACACCTCCAAGTCGTCATGTCCCTCATCACCGCCTCCGACAAAGGTGCCGACCTCCTCACCATCCAGAAAATCATCGAGAAGAGGGGGACGATCCCCCGGAGCGACCTAACCCGCCTGGTGAGCTCCCGGCTAAACTCCCGAGAGCTTTCGGATATCCTAGACACCCTCACCCACGCGGGAAGGATTCGGTTAGTTAGTGATGGGAAACAGACATTTATACAGTGGATTGGATAAGTCATGAGACAAACAAAACTCTGGTTCATTAGTTGGATAATGTACTGTGTCAGCTCTGGGATAGCTCTTGCTTTCCTCCTTGTATACCTCGACTATCATATGTCAGATCTGACCTTCTGGGTTGCCCTGATCCTGTTAGGCTGTTTCAACACCACTCTCTTTGAGTATATACACACTTGAGGACGATCTATGAAAAGCGTAGAGGAATATCCCCAGCACCTGCTAGAGGAACTGAAACACACCCTGGAGTACTACCTCAAGCAGCATCTTGAGCTAGAGGAGACTCCAGAGTTTATTCTAATTCTAAAGGATCGAGGTGGTAATATCAGGTGCAGAGGCCTGGCAAATACTGATGACCTTACAATTACCACCCTGCTAGAGCAGATGACTTTCCTTCTCAAGCATAACAACTAACAGCAGGACGGCCCAAACCCGTCCTCAGAAAGGCCCCCATGTACCTAGAGGTATTCAAAGGAACTGACCGTCAGTGGTATGTCCACCTGAAGAACAAGGGGAACCACCGGGTGCTCCTGACCTCCGAGGGCTACCCATCCTACCGGAATGCCGGCAGGGCTGCCCTAAAGCTCCAAGAGCGGATCAATGGTGGTGAGTTCGTGATTCTAAAGGTCCGGGTCCCAGGTTCCCTCAGGGACTACTAGATAATCCCCCGGAGAGCGAGTTCCCTCACCCTCTCCCGTGCCACATCCCCCTGATCGAGCCTAAACTGTTTCCCTTCCAGCCCCACATTCCAAGCCGTCCGCCTGGCCCGCCAGCAGGCGTTCTGGAGGTCCTGATGCCACGCAGTAACTACTCCGACCAGTGTCCGCTCTGTCAAAAAGACCTTGCTCACCCGTTCCCCGCCCAGCAACCAGAAATGTCTCTCTATATCGCTTGTGAACCCCACCTCGGCCTGCTTGTCCTTATCCTTGAAGGGCCAGGGATATCTACTTACAACGAGTACGCTCGTCCAGGATTCGAGAAGTGGTTCTGGTTCTACCAACCAACTACTTATCTTTCCTTGGATGCCCTCAAGCACACCATACATACCATGACCCGGTATTCCTGTCTCAACACCATAGAGTACCTGGAACGAGAAACTAAAGGTTATGAACCCTCTGTGTTTGATGGACTCCAAAACCTGGGCCAGGACGATGTTCTCCACCATCCCCTCAAGCCCCTCGGCATCCATCTGCCGGAGAACACACCCGACCTCCTTATCATCTCCGAGATCCCCGTCCATGATCCCAATCAGTGGAATAACCAGTATCGGTTTCCCCTGAAACCCCACCTCCCAATCATACCAAACGGACCACTGGTGGGTTATAGTACCAGAGCGGTCCTGGGCGTCCAAACCAGCTGCCTCCAGTGCAATCCTGGGAATCTTCAGCCCGGAACCTACAGATTTGACCCCAGGGACGTGAACCAGAGGATCGTCGCTCAGGATGAGGTCGGGTCCCTGATCAGGCTCAACCAGGGTATCCCCTTGGCGAATGAGCTTATCAGACAGGCCGACAAAGGTACGGTGGGGTGATACGATGGAGATCTTCATGTGTTACCTGTGGGAGCGACCCGGTCGACCAAAGCCATGTACTTGAGGTGGGCCTTCACGACCTCTCGACGTTTCTCGGGGGACTGACTCGCTAGATACTTCACGGTGTCCGTAGAGTTCAGGGGGATGGGGCTTCGCTGGAGCAAGCTCGACCGGAGATTGGATATCACCTCCGTCGGGTCCTTCCCCTTGGCCAAGGCATCCTTAACCCCCTCCCGATAATACTTCACCACGTCGTCTTGAAGCCTATCCCCATCTCCCCTGGCGATGTCCTGGTAAACCTGATAATACACCGGGTTGATGGGGTCTCCACCACCCTGAGGCTCGCGACCTAAGACCTTCTTCTCGAAGGACTGGACTGAGGCCCTGGCCTTGTTATAGTCCACAAGCTCTGGATACGCCACATCATTGATCCAGGAGGTCAGGGACTTCACGATAGGGATGTTCTTCTTGGAGGCCTCGGCCAGTCTGGTATCCAGGTCAAACTTCCCATACTTCCCATATCCCAGGAGTCCACCCAGATACTCCTTGATAAAGTTCACCTGGGGCATAGCCCCCACGAGGGCGGCGTCAAGCCTTCCTCCGTCGAACTTGAAGGGGTCGAGCATGCGTTGGACCCCACCCAGGAGAGCGACCTCTTGGATTGCTTGAGCTGCCTGGTCAAAGTGGGTGTCGTCCTGGTGCCGTTCAAAATTCCCCCTCACCGCACCACGGAGAATCTGGATGGCGGTTCCAGCCCCCAGGGCTCCCGCGAGCAGATACACATTCTGCTTAATAGCTCGCCCAATCTGCGAAGGATCACCCGACCTAACCGCAGTCTTAGTATCTTGGAGCACCCCCACCATATTCCGGGTCATCCCCAGAGCATAGTTGGAGTAGGCAAAGATCATCTTGGCGAGGGGAGAGTTCTCGAGTTTGCTTTTTCTGTACGGAGCCTCAGTATTGAATTCATTGATTGCAATCCCGTTCTGCACGATCTTCCGATAGGTGAAGTCTGATAGCTCGCCGGCTTTGAGTCCCGAGATCTCCTCGGGGGTAAGTCGGAGCCTCCGAGCCTCCGTCACATCCCCTTCCGAGAAGTTCCCTGCCTTCCAGCTCTCAGCCTTCCTCCGATAAATCTCCCCGGCCATGACGTTATTGAATTCCTCGACGGACCTGAGCCCGGTGGCTCTAGAAAGTATCTGGGAGGCGTTGGTTACAAGGTTCTCGATAGGGCGACCTGGCTCACTCACCCAGGCAACCGCGGCCTTGGGGATACCACTGAGCCCCGCGATATCCGACCTCTTAAGCTCATAGTTCTTGATCACATCGTTCGCGGTGCGAAGCCACTCCAGAGGTCCGGACCTGAAGATCAGGTTGATACTCTGGGTCAGGTTCGGGATGGAGGCGGTCACGGTCTGGAGGGCACCGATAATCTTGGAGGTGTTACGGGCGAGACTCCCTATCGGTCCCCTCCCCAGTGCATAGATCGGGATGCCCTGGGAAATCCTCATCACGTTCAGCATATCCTGCCGGTTCCCACCCTCCTTCTCATAGTTCGACAGAAGCTGATCCGCCACATCCACCGAGGCCTTGGACTTAACTCGCTGGATCAGGTCTTGATAAAGCTCACCAATCGGTTGGTCTAGCTTGATTCCCTGGGCGGCCTTGGCCACCTGGACCAGTCTCTTGGCCTGTTTAGGGGTGAAGTTCTGGGGGTCAGCACTTTCCATAGCCCTAATCAGCCCATCCCGCGTGACCTCCGTCGGGATACCCAGGGCTCCAGCCAGCTTCTTGAGCTCCTCTCCACTCACCAGCGGATTCTTGGTCCTCTCATCAAACAGCCCCTTGTAGAAGTTGTATTCTCCCTGAGCCTTCCTATCCGCTGCGTCGGACATGAAGGTGGTGAGTTCTTGTTGGGTGGCGGTTGAGGCACGGGCAACTACCTGAGGGTCCAGGTTCAGCTCCGCGGCCTTGGAGCCTATATCCTGGATCAGAGGCGAGCGGTTAAGCAGCTTCTCCTGCTCAATCCCACCCTCCGCGAGCTTAGCCCGAAGGCTCGTCTCGTCATTCGTGGGGGTGATCCCCAGGACATTTGTTACCTTCTGGAGCAAGGCATCCCCCACATCCTTCAACTTCCCACTTCCCAAAGCCCTCTCCCACCCAATCCCGTGAGCCTGGGCTTCGACCGACCGATGGAGGAGCGTGTAGATATCTGTCTCCAGGAACGGCACCGGCCTCCCATTCGGCCCATCTGGATAGAAAACATCCGGCATGACCTTGATCTCACGGGCCTGCTCCAAGGTCCCGATCATCCGGCGAGGGTCCTCCCGGATTCCCTTAAAGACCTTGTCGACCTTGTCCAGCCCACCCAGGTCCGGGTTTACCGCCAGGATGGCCTTCAGCCCCTCTCGATACGTCCTCCCATCCCCCTGAAACATCGCCTCCATCCAGTCTGGGGACCAGAGCCGAATCACCCTGGACTCCTTGGGCTGCTCGAAGGGTTGGAGGGTTCCACCTTTCTGGGTCTGGCCCCCAACCGCCGTATACTCCCCACCCAGATACCGATTCATGGTGTCGTTGAGGACAACCGCGGGATGATCCTTATAAATCGGGGAGGGGTTGAGGACCCCCGTAGGGTCAGCAGCCCGCCTGAACTCCGTGAACCCCACCGTGGTCCCCCCAACCTCCACCTTCTTAATCGAGCCCAGGTCCTTGAGGGAGCCGTCCTTACTTGCGGCTACAACCACATCACTGATCGGGTCATTGAACACCCCCCTTACTGAGTTGATATAGGACCTGATATTATCCAGGGTCTCTCCGAGCAAGCTCGTGGTGGGTGAAGGCTGGAGAGCCTGGATCATACCATATCCGAAGGACTTAGCGGAGTAGAGGGAGTCTTTGATATTCCGAAGGAGTCCCCTAGAGGCATTATCCAGCCCCTCCATCACGGGGGGTACAACCACATCAGTCGCGGCCCTGAGGTCCAGGGCACTCGGGAGGGCCTCGGAGTTGCTGGTGAGCTTCTGGATAGCCTCGGTCGGACCCAAGACCTTGTGGTCGAGGGGTTGCTCCTCACCCTTACCCAAACCCTTAAGATACCGCGAGCTCAGCCCAAACACGGCTGAAGCCGCCCCCGCACCCACCGCGTCCTGGAGCCTTCGGTCCAAGAACCCCGGAGCCACCGGAGTCCCGATGATCCCACGATCCAACAGCTCATTCCCCGCCCCCTGGAACGATCCAATCAAGGACTGGGTGGCGATAAACCTGAGGGCTTGGCCCGTAGCCCCTGTCCTCTCCGCCACTCCAAGTGCCGTCTTAACCGCACTCTGCGTAAGTGCCGCCTCCGCTCCCTGAGCAAACTTGAAGAGATTGTGGATAGGAAGCACGTTAAACGCAGCATTAACCACACCTTTAACGATTGAGCTCTGCTGAGCCGTATTCTCATCGGCTCCCTGGAGCTTGGCTTCGTCGTAGCCACGTTGGGACTCAATCGCATAGGCGAGGGCTGCGGAAAGTGGGGCTCCGATTCCTGGGACTGCATAGGCACCCCCTAGTAGTAGAACCTGGGGCAGAGAACCAAAGACCCTCCCGACCAAAGCCTTGGGGGAGGTGATCAGATCAAGGGTGGAGTCAACCTCCTGGGGAGCGTACTGGGGGTTCCGAGCCTTGAAGTCCCCGAGCTCCCTGGCCAACCCCTCCAGCGAGAACTTCGAGGCCAGGGCCTGCCCGACATCAGCCGCTCCGTAGGCAAAAGCTCCCGCAGTCTGATCTATAAAATCGGAGGAAGGCCTTAGGCCCTTTTCAAGCCCACCACCCCTCACAATCCCACTCTCCGCAAAGATACTCCCAGGCCTCTGGAAGATAGAGGAGGCAGGAGCCGAAGGTGCCAAGAAGATCGACATGAGTTATTCTCCCTGAGCCTTAAGTGCCACGACCTTCTGGAGGTCCAGACCCAGTACCCCTGCGAGCTTACGGATATTCTCGATCTGGAGGGGGGACAGAGCCCCCGGCTTGTCCACCGCTGCGAGGAGAGCCTCTCGGCTCTTCGACCGCCCGATCTCGGAGAGTAGCACATTCATTGTGGCAACCTGACGTGGGGTGGCATCTGAGGTTGGGACCGAGGCCTCCTGCACCGCATGAGCATCCTCCTCATCCAGACCTGGGAGCCCCGTGTACAGCTTCTTCTTATCCGAGGGGAAGAGTGCCCCGACCTCACCCTGAGGATACCCAGTTTTCTGAATCTCCCACCCAGTGCTTGAGTCAATCGGGGCCTCGGTCACAGCCCTCACTGCACCCTTCTGGGCATTATTCCCAGACTTCAGGGTGTTATCCCACCCCACGGCGTCGAGGAACTTCTTACTCGCGTCATTCGTGCGGGCTTGGAGGTGGTCCTCCAGCCTCTGGAAGATACCGAGCTCGCCGCCCTTTTGAGTCGGCTTGGCTTCACCTTTGGTGGGTGCTGGCTGTGGTCCCAGCCCCGGACCCTGAGCCTGCCCACCCGGTCGGGCCTCACCCGCTGGCTGAGCCTTCTGTTTGAACATAGCTTGGACACCCTCCGCAAGCGTATCATACTCGCTCTTAGGGGCTTTCACTCCGCCATACTGCTCCATTGCAATCTCAGCAGCACTCTTGTCCTTGGGTCGAATACCCTTGAACGCGAGGATGATCTGAGCAGCCGCCCGCTGGCTCACCGGATCATTCGACTGGCCCAGAGTCTGCACCGCCCGCATCAGGTAGTCGTCAGGATTCGCGGGGTCGATCTGATCTGGGAGGGCCTTGATCGCAGGACCCAGGGTTGGGTGGTTGGCGAGGATAGCCTTGGCCACGGGCAAGCCGTTGGGGTTCTGTGTGATCGTAGCCAAGGTGTGAGCGAGAAGCTGGTCATCCGCACCAGCCTGCTGAGCTGCAATCCGCTTATTCTCAGCCTCTTGCTGTGCAGTTCGATTCTGGATCTCGCTGGTGATATTCTTGACTGAGGCCTCAGATGCTGCAATGGCGGCTTGAGTAGCCTGTTGCTGGAGAGGGAATTGTTCCTTGGCTTGAGCCTGGCTTTGTCTCTGTCCTGCAGTCGCAACCTGAGACCCCTCGGTTAAAGCTGTATCCCTCGCAAGCTGGGCGGCGGTGAGCTGCTGCTCCTGAGCCTGCTTCTGAGGCTGGTAAGCCAACTCCCCAGCTCTGATCCCACCCTCCGTCTGCTTGTTGGTGATGTCGGCCTGGAGTCCCTGCCTCTGGAGCGGAGCCAGATCCTTCGCGTTCTGGAGCTCAAACATCTGCAGGGCATTCTGAGTCTTAAAATGCTCGATCTGGAGAGGGAGTAACTCCATCTGCTTCTGTTGCAGAGCCTCCCGGAGGGCGGCTTCCTTCGCCGTGAACAGAGCCTTGGAGATCTCACCGAGTACGTCCCTCGGCTGGGCCTGTGGTATATAATCTGCACCTGGCATGATAGCCTCCTTATCGGACGTTAAAACCACCGGAAGGGTTATAGGGTTGTGAGCCGAACAAGCCGCCTCCACCACCAAATAATCCACCAAGCCCACCATTCAGGAAGCCTAATCCTCCGAAGGCAGTTCCAATCCCCAGGATATCACTCCCAGCTCCACCCAGGGTATTGAGCAGCCCCGGTTGTCGATAGGCTGAGGTCTGTTGGGTGTTGAGCAGGCCGAGGGCGAGCTGGAGGTATGGGTTCGGTGCGGAGGTCCTGAGAAACTCCTGGTACTTCCCACTCGCCTGAGCCTGCTTATTCTGTTGGAAGGGTTGAAGCAGTCCCTCGATCCCCTGGCCAAAGGCCAGAGGTGCCCCAGCCAGATACTGCCCAGCCTGAACCTGGCGATTCGCCGCACTCTCCGCAAGCTGGGCGGCAAGCCCTTGCCCCTGAATCTGGTACTGCCCAAGCTGGGAGGCCAGTTGCCTGGATAAGTCCCCCAGCTGGTTACTGACCGCAGTACCTTGCCGTGAGCTAAATACATTACCGGGAGAGGCAAACCCCTCCTTGATCCTTGGCAGCACATCCTGCTGGAAGCTCTGGTAGGCTGGCTGAGCCACCCCCTTCTGGAAGTAGGAAGAGATGGCCCCTGGGCTCACATCATACGAGGGCTTACCGCTCAGGGCCGGCCCCAGATACTGCTGGAGCGTGGCCATCGGGTTATACCCCTGAAGCAGCTGTCTAACCGCACTATACCCCTGGTCCAGCCCCGGCACTATCTGGCCCGGATACCCCTGGACCTGCTGCCCCAACAGCCCGCCCGTTCCCCCCGGTCCCAGCAGTAGCTGGGTCAACGCCTGGTTGATCTGTTCCTGGCTGTCGCTGAGGGTCGAGGCCACCTTCGGCTTCCCCGTCCCGAGTAAATCCTGTAGGAATCCCATCTGGAGCTCCCAGTGAAATTTGATAGGTTGTGCTGAAGGGCTGGAGGTTCAGGCCAGGGATTTTTTGATCCTTCCCAGCGAGTATCTCCACCCGTATACTCTCCCTCCCGAGGGACTCAACCCACTCGGTGAGGTGTTCAACTAGCTCTAGGCGTGGCTTTTCAGGCCACATCTGGAGGACATCTACCCAGGCCCGAGCTGGGTGGGCAAAGGCTATGACGAATGAGATAAAGTTCGGGTCCTTCGCATCCTTTGGATACTCATACATCACCCCCACGAAGGTTCCTAGAGGTACCTTCCGAACCATCTCCTTAACTGTCTCCTTGAATTCCTGAGGGTCTCCGCCCAGCGGGTGTGCAAGCTTCCCATCCAGGTAATCCAGCGTCCCCGCATCCGTAACTCTTACGATTCTCATACTATACTCCTGCGGAGGTAAAGACTTCGTTCCACCGGTCCCACATCCTCTGCTCATCCATCAGGTCCTCGACAGACTTCCTAGCCGCATGAAGAACCTGAAGCCTAAGGTCCTCCTCATTCGCGAGTACACTCGCGTGGTAGCTTAGTTCGTCTGGGGTTTCACCTAGGAACCCGGTCACCCTATGATGGATCATCTCACACCACCCTCCCACCTTCTCAGCCACGATGGGTACACCCGAAGCCATCGCCTCCAGCCCCACCCTTGGCCAGTTCTCCCGAGCACCCCCATTGACCGGGAGCATGAGGTTCAGGGTCGGGAGAAACTCCTTGGTGCTGACTGCATTTGGTGGGAGATAATGCCCCCAGTCCGGTTTAGGTCCCAGGACCTTCGCCACGTTCTCTCGGACGCCCATAAGGAGGGCGATCTTCCATGGAAAAAGTATCCGATCATAGATCGACCAGGTGTGCCTGGACCACTTATCCAGGTCGCTCCTGGCGAGACGCCCAACCACGAATGGCTCGGTCGGGGTGTGAGGAGTAGGTCGGAAGGGCCACTCGGCCAGGTCCAGATACCCCCTGATCAGGGTCCCACCCCCATAGGTTGTCTGGAGGTTCTCCCTCTGAAACTCACTCTGGTAGATTACCTTTTCAGGGACCGGATTATGGGCGAAGGTCTCCAGCTCCGCCGGCGAGAGGAACGTCATCAAGGGCAGCCAGACGAGCGGACACCTGAGTGTCTGAAGCCTCGGGACAACCTTGATGAATTTCCTGTTGCACATGCTAAGGACCACCGAGTTACCCAGACCCTCGACCTTCTCCAGCCCGTCCTCCGTAGTCTCCACCACCCTCACCCCAAGCCTATCCAGCCTCCCCATCCACTCCTTCTTCACCCCCCAGGTCGGCACCAGGGTAACTCCCAGCCCCCCACCCCTCCAAAGCCTCAGATTATTCCAGAGATGTGTCCCAGCCCCACCCACCTCTCCTGGAAATCCCATTACGAAGATATGTCTCATACACCCGCCTTCTTCCACCTAGAGCCGCCCGGATACGGGCACTTGTACTTCTCGGTCTCCTCTAAGGCAACCAGGGAGAGTACTCCTGATTTATCCTTGAGCTTACACTTGCAGAGGGAGCAGGCAGGTTCTTCCCCCCTCAATCCCAGATACTCACACTCCGAGCAGATCAGGAGCCGAACCTTCCGTCGGGTCTCGGAGACCTGCTCCCCACCCGAGGCAGCAGCCAGGATTCCCAACCCACCCTTCACTAAGTCCTTGGCCCTGAGCCTCACTTTATTCCCGGCCTCCCTGGCCTTTTCCAGCACGACCTGATCCACAGGTGGGCCAGAGGGAACCCACCCTCCATCCACCCAATCATGCCTTCGCCCTGCAATATGTGCAAACTTTATCACTCGCATATAGTCCCTGAGCTCGCTCCCCCAATCCAGTCATCAAAACTCCCACTCCACCCGTCCAGCCATCCGGAGCAGTCCCCTCCCACCGGGAGAACTCGTGCATTTGCCTCGACACTGAAGGCCCCACCTGCGATAGCAATATCGACCTGGTTCGTACAATTCGCACTGGTGGGGATTGCGAGGTTACAGCCCTCCACCGTCCCCGGCCCGACAATGGTTGTCCCAGTCCCGATAATCGTCCCCACAGCATCCTTGAATACATATGCGATCTCCAGACTCTCAGGCACGCACCCGAGTTCACTGACATTCAGGCACCAGCACACCCGGAACACCCCGGCCTCGCAGAGCTCAGGCTCTTGGGCCTCCACCTGGAGTTGACTCACCGCCGTGCAGCACCCGCCCTCTACCAGGCTGGATGAGCTGGAGGACGAGGACGAAGGTGGTGCGGAGGATGAGGGACACGCACAGACTCCCTCCAGTATGATATCACAGTCTGGCGGGTCCGCTGGCCGATCCGGCGAGGGTTCAAACTGCTGATCCACGTCCGAGATCTCGGGACAGCCTCTCTGAGGGTCGTCCAAGGGGTTGCAGGTAGTGACACCCTCCTGAGCAAAAATCGCACGGTTGAGCTCGGCGTTATAGACCCAGGTGTTTAGGACTGGGACGAGGTCGAGGTCTAGTCCACAACTGGTGTAGTACTCCAAGCGGCTGGTCCCGGTATTAAAAAAAGTCTCGTAGATGTAAGGGAGTGGGGAGGACCAAGACCCACCCGTTCCACAGGGCTCGTTACAGGTCGGGGTGGACTGCCAGTAATACACACACCGGGTGAGCTCGTCACCCCCTCCACTACTAGAGGGTGGAGCGGAGCTAGAGGGTGGTGCACTAGAGGACGAGACCAGGGAGGACGAGCTTAGGGATGAGGAGAAGGAGGAGGAGAGATTAACCTCACAGCACAGGGGTATAACCAGGTTGCTTAGAAGCATCTCGTCACACGCAAGCACGCAGATCTTTTTCCTCTCCAGAATCAGGTTGTCTGCCGTGCGGCTCCCCCTCGTCAGCACCACCTGCTCCCGCACATTCAGCCCTGAAATCTGAGCCTGGAGCCTTCGAAGGAAGTTGGTCAGGTCTACGATATACTTCTGCATCTCGGGATCGAGCTTGCTGAATCCCTGGTGCTGGGGGAGCGGGTCAGGGGCTAGGACCCGGCGAAAGGTACTCACTCCACACCCCCACCCTGAAACCAGGCTCTGACCCACCGGAGCTCGAAGTAGGAACTGGGTGAATTATTCCGGAGCCTGATTCTCAAGCTGCGGGATAGTTCGTCGAGTTGGACCCGGTAGCGTGTCCAGGCGGAGGTGAGGTCCACAACCTCCAGGACCTTGTAGGTTGCTCCCTTGTCCAGGGAGATACTCACCTCTACATCCGTCCCCCGAAGGTCCAGTTCAATCTCCAGCCATCTACAAACCACACTCTGGTACTCGCTCGGGGAGACCAGATCCACAGTCTCATAAATCCCATCAATCGCCCCACCGTTGTCTGAGTTCTCGGTGTCGTCAGCGACACTGACCTTGGAATCTGCAAACCCCATGACCCTCAGAGGAAATCCCTTCGTGATCGAGGCCTGAAACCACTCGAAGTTTACATCAGACCACTTTTTCCCGACCAGTACTGGGGAGTTCCAGGTTAGGCTCAAGTCCCTCCGGTAGAACCCCATTGTGGTGAGGCGTTGGGTGAAGGACTGGCGAGCCCAGGCGAGCCTTTGTACATCCAGGGTGTCGTACTCTACCAGATAAAGCAAGGTCCCACTTCCCACCCTCGGAACTGCAAAGTACACGTGGTTCTTGGCCTTGTCCAGGAAGGCGAAGGCTTTCAGCCTGTTGTTCTCGTCCAGGATATCTCGATACTCCCTCGCCACCCGATCCCCGATATCCCTGAGCAGCCTCGTTCCATCAAATACCGAGATATTCTCTTTCCTCATCAGGAGATGAAAAGGTCCGATATTCACGATACCCCGAGGACTTACCAGCCTGACATCCTGGATCAGGGTCTCCCACAGCCACAAAACCTCCCCACCCACATAACTCATGGTGGTGATGGAGTTGTCGGAGTAGATGATTAGGCGGTCGCCCAAGGGCTTGCACTGGATCAGGGGACCCTGGGAGTCACTGATCAAAGCCTCCCCCGAGGTCCCATTCTTGAAATCCACCAGGGAGTCGATATTGGAGTAGACCACGGAGAAGGGTTTTTCATTCCCATCCGTGATCCCCACGAGCACCAGGTGATTATAGAATATCGAAAGGGCCTTACAGGTTACAAAGTTATCCGCAGGATACTGCCAGTCCGTGTGCTGAGCAAGAACCCTGAAGCTCGTATTCGCCCCATCCCAGTAGATCGGCTTGTCCTTCCCGTTGGTCACGATCAGCCAAGTCCCCTGCTCTCCCGTCCCCACCGTCCAGTTGATGATATCGGATTCATCCCCAGTCCAGGGGATGACGTTACCCAGACCAGGCTGCACCATAACTGCACTAACTGTGGAGGTGGCTGCAGAATCTGCCCCTGTGAGATTATCTGAGTTATTAAAGACCCCACTCAGGTAGGACAGATAAACAAACCCCCCAGCCTCCACCATGAATAAGCCCGTCGCCCCAGAGGTGGTCTGTGTAACAATCTCCCCCACGGTGTAGGTCCCGGTCGTGGTGGCTGTGAGCTTTATTCGGTTGGACTTATTCGAGATATCCACCCACACCCCCACGGTGGTATCGTAGTAATACTGGCGGGTGGTGGTGAGGGCGACGAGGTATTCCGACCCTGAGGCAGCCTGGAAGTTCACCAGCTCCATCGGAATACCATTCAGGGTCCCCCCAATCTGCCTGAGGCCCTTCCGCTTGGTGACCAGCCCCTTGACCGGGACGAGGTTATCGAAGGTGGGACTAGAAGCCGGCGAACTCTGAACCGAGGGGTCCAGCAGGTTCAACCCCTCAAAAGGGTAGATCGAGTCCTTCGGGAGATAGGAGAGCCCGGCTTTCACTAGACCTCCCTCCAGAACTCTGCACTCAGGGTGATGGAGTTAGCCCCGGCAATCACGTCATCGGACCTCTTACCGAACCCCGTACCTGTCTTGGTGGCCAGGCAGTAGTGCTGAATCTTGAAGGTCTTGGCTGTGGCCAAGGTCATCCTCCCCACGATCTCGGAGTGGGAGTTCCCATCGAACTCGTCACCCTCGTCATCCACCGGCTGGGAGGTGTTGCTCAGGCCATAGGCCACTGGGGTGTTGTCTGTGAAGTTAAAGAGCCTAGCCTGATTCACCCCCGCCCGATGAGCCATTGCCACAATCCTGAACCTGTAGGTCCCAGCCGCGAGTTCAAACCTGAAATCATTACCGAAGTCTGGAGTGCAGATGGTTCCAGCATCCGAGACCTCGGTGTTGAGGGGGCGAGTTCTCCACCCCTCGGCAGTAAAGGTCCCGGAGGGTCCAGCCCGGTTCTCCTGGAGGAGGACATAATCCTCCGGGATCTGGGAGAACGAGGCGTTGGCAGTGATCTTGGTCCAGGTCATCACGGTTGCGACGTTTTTGAGGTAGTAAAGCAGCCCTGTATCCAGGGTGATGGCAAGACGACCCTCGTCCTCGACGGTAAAGCTCGTGGCCCCATCCGGCCGGAGGACCGGCAGGCTCGCCTCATCATCAGCAATGTAGACCTTGGCCGAGCCCTGGAGGTGTTCACCCCCACCATTACTGGCGGAAGGCACCACGTGCTCTTTCTCCAGTCTCTGGCTAGTCCCTGCCCTCACCGCCCGTATCTCATCATCCCCCTCGGAGATCAGGCCCGAAGGTGCGGGTGAGCTTTCATCCCATGTATCTGCTGTATTTGGCATCTTGTCCTACCTTACTGGATAACCTGCGAACGGGTCCTGCCAGGGAGGTATCCCCACTGGGTTGATCTCAGGGAAGGGCTGGCCGATGAATTCCCTCCCCGGTTTATTCCTGTCACTCTCGATAGCGATCCCCAGGTCATTCCGATATTTGCTCAGCCAGGCCTGGGCATCCGTGTACTGTTGCACCGCCATAAACACGTTGTAGGTAGCATAGGCGATGAGGGCTTGGTCTATCCCCTGGATCAGGCACTCCTGGGTGTCCAGTGTCAGCTCCGGGGATTTCTGCACGGACGTGATCGAGAAGGTGTAGTCCGCATCCGAGGGTGGAAGCCAGTAGAGGTTTCGGTTCTCCTCCCAGGCCACGTTCGGCCTAGCCTGGGAGATACTGGCCACGGCCTGAGGGAACATCCTCCGAACCACGGTCTTGGGCCGGATACACACCGGATACGACAAGGTCCCGTTATTAAACAGGACCGAGACCACCCGGATGGTTCCTGGAGGTAGCGGAAGGGACCAGTCCCCCTGAGCAAACCCAACCTGGGTCTCGACCTCCAGATCCTCCCAGTTGTGGACCCTGGCCACCTCACCCTGAGCAAAGTTCAGGTAGAGATTGATATTCTCGTCCCGGTCGTCACGCCGAGTATTCGCCTTGACCATTTCTCGCAGTTGTGCCCTTGTCAATCCCACAGAGCCTCCCTAGTCCACGATCTTGGTCCAGGTGAACACGGTCCCGGAGGTGTAGGCAGTACACCGATACACGTCGTTGTTGGTGTAGTCATAGCACAGGTCGCCGAGACCTGTGGGTGCATCATTCGCGGTATTCGTCGCAGGCACACCGTCCTTGGTTAGGAGGATGATCTGGCGGCTGGCCAGGGTACCATCAGCGGTCGGGTGATTCCCACCCTTCCCCCCTCGCCCAGGAGGTTTAATCCCCATCTTGGTATGGATTCTCTCAAGTATTAAGTGCTGGTGAGCAGCACTCAGATTCGATCCGATTGCCATCTGGTCCTCGACTTTCTTCTGGTTGACTTGGCTGAGCTAGTGCGGCCTCATAAGCCATCCGCACCTCGCCCTCTTTCTTGATATGGAGCATTCGGAGGCTGTCAGCGTTGCCCCGGGTGATTATCACCCGCTCATGCACATGCCCACACTGGACATCGGCGTCCCCGAGGATGAGCCCACCAGCTTCACGCACGCGGGAGTAAAAACTCACATCATCCGTGATCTTGGTCAGGCCCTCCTCATCCTTAAACATCTGGAAGATGGGACGGGTGAGGTGGGTGTCACACCACTTCAGGTCGATCAGAGCACATCCGAGCCCACTGACATGGATCTCGTGCACCCCCTCCGAGGCATCCACGTTATAATACTGCCCCTTAATCTCCTTCGACCACACGGTGGTGTAGGGATACCCGCGACGGAGGTATGAGCCGGACACCACCCGACAGCCCTCGTTGTCCTGGAGGACCTTGAGCAGCCGGGTGAAGGTCCCGATGGGCAGGATATTATCATCATCCACGAATAGGAGATAATCACATCCCTGTTCCACCGCTCCCTGCCATATATCCCACCGAGCCACGTCGTGAGGCATCCGATTTCTCGGGGTGAACAGGGCGAGTTGCCCCTGCCTTGCGATTTCCACGGCGATAGCCAGGTGGGAGGGGAAAGCCTCCGCACTCACACCATCGATCACGGGTATCCCTAGAGCCACCTTCATTGGTTCTCCTAGATACAGTAGATGAACCCACGCTTGTACCCTGCGGCAGGGGTGGTGGTTGTGGTGACGGCCGCGAGGATCTGGACGGTTCTCCGGTAGGTCGGTGCGGTGGAGTCCCGGACCAGGTGCGAGACCGCATTTGCACCCTTGAGGAACTCGCCCGAGGCGATGTCGGTCCCGCCGGTGGTGGCACCGCTCACGGAGATGGACCCGTTGTTCCCAAAGATCTGGACCCACCCAAAGGAGTACCTGTTCGAGCCGGTTGAGTCGATCCCATCCGTCGCACAGACGATCCCGGCCAGGCAGGTCAGATTCGCCGTCAGGCACTGGTAAACCGAGTTCTCGAAGGTCGCACCATCGGAGAGCTTGTGGTACGCAGCCTGACCCAGGGCCAGTGCTACCACATCCTTGTTCTCCACCCACCGGAAGGAGTCGGCCCCGACGTTCCGAACCGAACCCACCAGCTCAATATCCGTATTCGCACGAACAGCCACGGTGGATGTTCGCCAGACAAGTTTCGATTGCATGTTAGTCCTTTCGAAGGAAGGCCTTGGGCCTTCCTGACTGAGTGTTAGTTGTAGAGCCGACCCATGTGTTTCAGCCGGCTGGAGATGAGGTTGCAGGTCGAGAGGATATGGGCGACCATCTCGAACTGGTTGGGGATGTCCTTGAAATTGGACATCTGCATCCAGTACTGAGGGTCGTACACCCACTCCATATCGGCCAGGCGGAGAGCGAGCATCTCACCCGCCGTCATGTTCGGGGTCCAGACCAAGGGCTTACCCTTGAACCGGAGAACCTCGAATCCGAGGTCGAGCAGGGCTCCCGCCCCACCCTTCACGATCTGGCTTTGATCCAGGCCGAACTCCTCGTAGAGCTCGAACATGGTTTGGTCAGTGAGCCACAGGTCCGGGTAGTTCTTGTTCGCACCGCAGGTGTTGTTCAGGTTCTTCATGTCGCTGAGCAGGTTGACCTCCTTGGGAAGGGTCAGCTGCTTGTACTGCGGCTGCCACCAGGAGTTGGACCGAGCAATCCCACCATAGGTTCCGGTGGCCCGGTTGGCAAAGGCCGGGACGATATCGTTAATGCTCTGCATGTGCTTGTGGGCGATCTCGGTCGTGTCCTCAGCCCGGAGGAGATCGGTCTCCTGCACCTGGCCCATCGCATCCCGAGCCTTGGTGAGGCGGTCGCTGATATAGCTCTTGATCTGGTCAGGGCCGGAGTTCTCCTGGTCATCCAGGGTCGAGCGTTGGACCGGGATCGTGAGATACCGCCACCGCCACATAGCGAGGGTCTCGGCCTCGGACTCACCCATCCCCAGGGTGTCACCCTTAACCACGGCCTGGACCTGATCGGTGGGGACGTTGTAGTAGACCGTGCGGGTGATGAGCTTGCCGCCACGTTTGCTGACCAGCCGTCCCGCGTCCTTCAGGGCGGCGGAGACCACGGTCGCATTGAGGATATTATCAATCGCCTGGGCACGGATCTCGAAGAAGGTCTGGACGAACCGATTATTAATCGTTTCGGTATAAACAGGAAGTGTCGTTGCCATTGGTTATCTTTCTGCAGGGCCTGACCCCGCAAACTTAAAATCTTGTTTGTCTAGAGCACGCTGGAGGAGGGTTCGGAACCCCTCCTGGGTATTGGGAACCTTGTCCGGTTTAAGGGGTGGGCGGGTTGAGGAGGTAGAGGGCCGCTCGGTCTCGGTTCGAGGACCCTTCTTGGGGGTTCCCCCGGAGGCCCGAGCCTTCGCAATCAGGTAGAGTTCCTCCACAGAGAGTTCGGGATTCACCTTATTCACCTCCATCATTCCTTGGCGGTGCAGGTCAAAATCCTCATACTTCTCCTGGAGAGCCTCCACCTCTTTCTTAACCTTCTTACCTTCATCCTCCTTCAGCTTCCCTTCAACCCCTTCGACCTTCTGACTCAGAGGACCGAGCTTCCTTTCAACGGCTTGCTCGATCATCGTGCTGACTTGAGTGAGGACATGCTTGGCGAGTTTGGAGGGGGGGAGGTCATCCAGGTCAACCTCGGGTTGGTCTTCGACCTTTGGGGTCGGTTTCTCACCCGTTTCCACCCGGACCTTTTCCCCTCTCTGCTTGGCCTCCAGCACCGCCCGAAAATCCGGGTCGGAGATGAGCTTGGCCATGAGGTTGCTCTCTTGGACCTGGGCCTTGACGGCCTCCAGCTCCTTCTCCACCCTCGACGGCTTCACCGCCTCCAGATCCTGATCCTTCGGTTCCAGATCCTGATCCTTGGCCTGTTCTTCCGTCTCTGTTACTTGTGTATCCTCAGCCATTCAACACCACCTTTTCCTCTAAGCCTTTCGAGGCCTCGGAGCGTGTACGCTCCTCGATCCTCCGGGCAATATTAAGTTCCCTTTGTTTGATACGCTGCTCTAGGTGGAGGGTTCTCTCGATCATCCCTACGTCCTTGACGAGGAGTGGGAGGGAGCCCTCCGCGATCTCTAAACTACGCACGAACCACTGACCCCTTACGTTTTCCAGCACAATACGCTTACTCCACTTGGCCGGCTCTTCTAATGAGCCCAGGATTATCTCACTCATAGTAATGCTCCGAGTTCGTACTTCTTTTCCTTGGCATAGGCCCGGAGCTCCCTTTTATTCTGGAAAGTCCGGGGGTTCTCCTCCACGTGTTCCAGGGTGATCGGGTAGTCCGTGTCCACAAAGGGCACGGAGGGCTGGAGCCTAAGTCGGCCCACCCGACAGCCCTTGCATCGCCGCACCTTGTGGCAGTCCGCCATCCTGCGAAACTCCTCCACCACCTTCCTGCACTCCTTGTTGCTGCATTTGTAGCTGTAAAGCGGCACGTGGGTCTCCCTCTAGGACTCCAGGTCGGAATATCTGTGAGAACGACACATCGTTGAAGGCATTGGCCAGGTACCTCCGTAGCTGGATCGGGTCCACCGCCGGGTCCTGAATCATCTGAGCGTACATCCCCATAGCCTCTTGCTTCCGAGCCTGGAGACTCTTCACCGGGCTCTCGGAGAAGGAGATAGTATAGGAATACTCCCCCTTGAGCTGAGGGCCGACGAAGGTGAGCCAGGTTGGAACCCCGTCCGGGCCGAGTACGTCGATGACCCGTGGGGACCTCCAGAACTCAATCAGCATTGGGTTGATCTTGCAGAAGGCATCCACGTAGAGGGATTCGATCCCACCGGCCCTCCTAGAGGTCCTGAGCTGTGAGTTCCGATCCACGATCCCCGCTTCCGTGGCAGAACGCCGCCCAGTCTGCTCGTACTCCCCGGCCTGGTTCCTCGACATCCCGATCACCTCACGAGAGTTCCTCCGGACCTGCTCAGCCTCCAGGTATATCTGGGGGTTCTGGCTCTGCTGGAATACCTTCACGACCTTGTCCAGGTCGAACCCGCCCTTGACCTTGACGGCAGCACCTACAGTCGCGGAGAGGAGCTTAACCAGCTCATGCTCATCTATCGAACCGTCTTGGAACAGGAGCTTCATGGTGTTCAGCCGACGCTGCTTGGTGGACTGGATGGTGATATCACTGAGTTCGTACTGGGCCTGGCGGAGATACGTCGCATCTGGGGTTCGCCAGATGGACCGTGCGGCTGGGGTGAACCCAATCTCCACGAAAGGTAGCCCATTGATCTGGAGGGCGTCATCCTCGTTCCGGAGGAACTCATCCCACCCGGTAGCTATGACAAAGACCTTACCCGTGCGACGGTCATGAATCTCGAAGAGCTCAATATACTCACTCTTGGTCTGTATATCCGTCGTTCGGGTGAGGGCTTCGCCCATACGGTAGGGGCGGACGAGGCTCAGGTAGGAGTTGACGAAATCCTCCATCGAGATATTCGGTTCCAGCCCGCTCTTGTTCTCATACTTGGGATCGGCCATGATGGAGTCGATGTGGCGGACGATCCGGTGAGCGATCCAGGGGCACCTCTCCAGGGTCAGGGTCCCCCACGGCACAATGATATCGTGGGGGAGCACACTCTCTACCCAAGGCATCCCGGGCTTGGCCCCTCCGAATTCAATCCTGCGACCCTTCCTATCCATCTGGGTGAAGGACATCCCGAGCTTCCCGAGCTGAGGGACACTGACCTCATTATCCGGGCTCCACCCAAACTCGGAGTCGTACCCGATCTTCCAGAACCCCACCCCGTACAGGTAGGCTGAGAGAGTCGCGTGGGAGGCCTCTCTCCGCAGCTTGAGGTCGTAGATCAGCTTGTTATCAATTCGCTCCAAGACTCGTGCCCCCGTCGTCGCATCATACCGGGTAGGCTCCAGGGAGACATATGGATACGGCACATTCAGGGTCGAGAGGAGCGAGTCCCCCGTACTCATAATGATATTCGGCCCGGAGTTATCCATGTTCTCCTTGACATTATAGAACATGGCTTCGTTATCCATCCAGGTCCCCTCCAACCCGTATTTAGACCGGAACTCGTATCCCTGGTTCAGCTCATCCATCCAGTCCTTGACGGTTAGGTCCTTCACCCTGGGCTCCTCCCTTAGTTCTTGATCAGGTCTCCAAACACCTTGTAGCCGAGGATGAAGAACAGGATGAACACGCTCAGCATCCCGCCGAATCGAGCTCGTCCTGCCCAGGGACCGTTGTCTCCTGGCCAGTACCCCACCCCATTGATCAGAACCGAAACCACAAAGATAATCCAGAACCAGTTTCCTGCACTCATGGCATTCCTTTCTTTATCGCTCCGACGTGTTGAAGGAGCAGTTCCATTTTCGCGTTCAGGACCCGAACCTCCCCGGACAGGTCAGCTAAGGCTCTCGTATCCTCCCGCCGTTCCAGCACCCTGGACTTGGAAACACTCTCCAACTCCATCAGCCGCTTCTCTGCGACTTCCTGAGTCACCCTCAGTGTCGAGACATCCGTTTTCAGGTTCGCAAACGCCCAGAAGCCCGCGATCAGGACGATAAACAGTTGAATAAGGTCAGCAAAAGTCACCCAGTTCTTAATCCCACGTGCGATACCGCCATTCTCAATGCTTCCCATCACATCCCTGCTTTCTCTTCTCGGTGCCCTTCAAGATTGCCCTTGGCCTGTTCGGCCTCAGAAACCGCTCGATAAGCCTTGCCCTCAACCACACCCTTCGCCCGCTCGTTCTCCCGCGTGGTCCTCAACAGCTCATCCATCCGGCTGTTGATCTGGGTGTGGGTTGCCCTTGTCTGGAGCAAGGTGAGATAGGCGATTACGGCATTGACTATCAGTCCTATCACCGCAACAGCAAATAGTTGGGTAGGGCTCACTTGATCCTCCCATCACCCGTCCCACTGATGACCTCCAAGACTGCCTTGGCGGTGTCGGGGGCAGGAGGCATGGGACCGCCATCCATTGTGCCCTGCATCCGAATAATCTTGTTGGTGTCATCGCTCAGCACCTTGGCCTCTGCAGCCTTAATGGCCGCCGCTTGGGTGACCTGGGTGTTCTCGTTCAGCTTCTGGACGGTCTCCGCGTGCTGGAGCGTGGACTTCTTCCCCTGCCACCAGGCGTTGATGATAAGGACGATCCCACCACAGAGCACGGTTACGAAGGTCCCGAGTCCGGTCCAGTCTGTCCCGAGGGTTGGTTGTGTTGAGGCCATCAGACCACCGCCTTTAGTGCGATCTTCCCAATCATGACGATACCCTGGATGATCTCGGCACCGACGCCGTGGGCCTTGGCCTCCTCAACGAGGAGACTCACCTGATTCTTAATCTCCCCCTCCGAGAGTTGAGGAGCCGGCTCCTGAGCCCCCGCGAAGTAGTCCGTGGGTTCCCACCCCTCAGCCTCCAGAACCTCCAGGGTCATGGGGGTACCCGCAGGCCACCCCTTATTAACCAGTGATTGTTTCGCCTCATCCAAAGTCATGGTGCACCTTTCGTGGTTGGGGACTGAGAATCCTTTGTTTCCATGTAGGTCTGGAGGAGCTCTAAGGCCGCATCTTCCGAGGCCTTGAGTGTCTCCGCGGTCGAGGCCTGGGACTTCCAGTACTCCTGGAGACCACCCAGTAGCTCCGCCGCGTTCAGGGCATTCTTGTTGGCCTGAACCACCCTAGCCCTGGCCTTCGCCGCCTCCTGCTCGATCCGAGCATAGTCCCTCAGCCTATTCTGCTCGATGATATTGATCGCCTGGACATCTGCTCGACCATCCGGCCCGGTGATGCTACGCAGGGCTCGGTTGATCCTCAGATCAGTCTCCACCCGCTGCTCCGCCACCTTGTTCCTGATCAGGGTCTCCACCAGGTCATTCATCTCCTTCTGGTACCAGAGAAGGGAGGTCTGGGCCTTGGCCGTGGTGGCTTGGGCCTGGTCGGTCGAGCCACACCCGGTGAGGGCGAGGGTTAGTACAAGTGCGAGGTACTTCATACGATCTCCTAAAGTTGAGGTAGGTGGGCCAAGAGCCCACCCCCGTCATCCCCTCCACCCGTACCCACAGCCCTCGTCGTATTCGTCACGGCCTGGGTTGAGAAGTTCGGGGCGAGGTTGCCGGCGAGGTCCTTGACCTTGTTGGTCCCGCCCGTGTAGCTGAGGGTCCCGCCCGAGTCCCCCGCGGCGAAGGGAACAGTCACAGGTATCTTTACGGTCTTGCCGCTCACAGTCACCGGGGTGGTCAGGGTCTTGACCGAGCTTGCGTAGTCCGTGTGAGCCGGAACACTCCCGGTATCCAGCAGCTCATCATACTTGACATAGATAAAACCCTTAGTCGCTCGTAGAGCCACCCTCACCGGCGGGGTAGTATCCGGGGCCTCACCAGTTGTTGTAGCACTAGCCGCGTTGCTGAATCCTGAATCCCCCGCTGCGTCCGTCGCCTTGACCTTGTACCAATACTCCGTCCCACTTACTGCTGTATCATCCGAGTAGACCGAATCCAGCACACCGGAGGCGATGAGGGAATAGCTACCCATTTCTGAGTCTGAGCGGTAAACCTTGGCACTAGCCTCGTAATCCGCCGTGTCCCAGGCGAGGTCCACCACCCCATCCCCGCCCGTCGCCACGAGGTTCGCGGGGGCGGTGGGAACAACGTCAATCTCAAACACCGCCCGGCCAATGGCCCAGGTCGCCACGCTGTAATCGTTGCCGGCTCCACGATCAGCCGCCCCCTGGTAGGGCATGTGCCAAGTGCGGAAAAGGAATCTCATCCACGGGGTGGCGGTGTGTTCCTTATCGAATGATCCGGGGATGTTCGAGCGATCTAACGTCGGAACCGGTTCGGCGACGTAGGTGCCGTGAACTGTGTCACAGAACGCGAAGGTAATCACCCAGCGTGCAGTCGAAGCCTGAGCGTCCGATGTAGAGAGGGCAAGGAGGAATTTACCTCCGGGCAGGGCGACGAGCTGCCCACCCTCGATGTAGCCAGCATAGAAGCCCGCCCCAACACTCTTCTCGAAGAGAGTGGCCCCCGTCTCCGTCCAAGTGATGTTGTCAGAGGACACCGCCGCCCTGATGCTGTCGAGTACAACTCCGTCGCCCCGCCAAGCGTAGCCCCCCTTCCAATGCGTCGAGTCGATGCGAATGGAGAAAAGCTGGGTGTTGTAGGTCTCATCCACCCCAAGAGCCATGATGGGGTTTCCTACATTCTTGGTGAACGTCAGGCCCTCATCCGTGCTCGTGGCAAGTCCGGTTCTCCCGTCCGATTCGTCGGGCTTGTATCCTGAGTAGGTACAATAGAGCTTGTTGCCATCCTCTGGGTTGAAGTGGATGCAGGGCGAGCGAGCCACCGATTCATCCCAATCGCCACTGGTCCCGTGAGACAGGACGACGCCGTCTTCTGTCCAATTGTCCAGATCATCAACCGAAGCGTGTGCCCGTCGAATCCTGCTCGTCTTGGCCACGCCGTCGTAGTCAATATAAAATCCAATGACCTTGGTCGGATCGGCCAAGCTGCGTTCCCAGGAAAATTCGCCCGCGTTCAGCCCGTCATGAGCGGAGAGAAGTGCGGTCGTGTTCATCCGCGTCGGCGGCATCATCGCCCGCAAGCCTTCTGGTGTGTGCGTCCACCAGTTCGCCGGGTAAGTAATCGCCGGGGCGGCATTGCTGCTCGTGGTGCAGGCGGTGGGTGTTCCAACGATCCCCGTAACCACATCACGCATATGCTCGATGCGAATGAGCGGAGCGTAGAAGAGAAGATTAGTTGGATAATTAATGGGGCTGGCACCAGCAGCCAGGGCTGCGATTGTCGTACCATCCTGAACCGCACCCCAGATCGCCCAATGTGTTTCATCGCAATCGGAGCCGGCGAACGGCTCATCTGTCTCGCGGCCGAACTGTAGGTTTGCCCCAGGCGTCCCAAAGGCCGTTGTTGCTCCTGTAGTCGTGATAGAGGTCGAGGCCACCACCACCCCATTGACGTACATCACCACGGTAGAGGGCTGGCTCCAGGTGATCGCAATGTGGTAGCGGGTGTTGGCGGTAAAGACCACATCATCGGAGTACCAAACCTCCAGATTGGCGACTGGCCCCGTCGCGTTGCCTATGGCAAGGACCAGCCTTCCTGTGGCCAGGTTCCTAATCGTGAAAGTGATCTTGGTTGGGTGAGCTCCATCACCCCAGGACGAGAGTATCCCATTCGTCTCTGAGACATCCGTCGGCCGCCAATACCCAGCCCACGTCACCGCGGTTTTACCCGTGAGGAAGAGGGGCAAGCCGAAGTCGATCAGGGCGTTGGATGATGCGTCGAGAGTAATCATCTCAGGCTCCTACCGAAACCACTGGACGGCGATGTCGGCATCCCCGCTCAGGCTAAGGACCTTGACGAGGGGATCCCCCACGGCTGGGAGTCTCAGGAAACGGGTGCCGGCCTCATAGATACGGTGGGAACACAGGGTGGGATCGGGTGGGGGGTCCTCGACGGTCCCGACGGTAGCACAGACATCCCCTGTATCCGGCTGGATACAGCACCACCGGGCCTTGGAGCAATCCTCCGATGCCTCGGACCCGATGAGCTCGGTAGGCGAATCATCCGCCACCGTTATCACATCATCTGAGTGATCCACAGGAGGTCCCAGGACCAGACTCCCATCGAAGTTTGAGGACCGTTGTCCCACGGGTCACCTCCACCTTAGTTAAAGACCAGGGGTCCTGGTCGCTCGTACACATCGAATATGATCCCGGCCTTCTTTTCCTCGGCCCGTTGGTCAAACTCCTCCAGCAGCCCATCCAGGGTGAAGAACCCTCGGGAGGAAGGCCTTAAACCTTCCTCTAGCCGACCGCTCACAGCCCAGAGGTCCAGCTGCATGGCCAGGGCATCTGCGAGATCGTCGTTACGACCGAGAGGGAAGACTTCGAGCTCTCCCATGAGCTCTCGCTGGGTGGGCCGGAAGGCGAGGGTTCCATTGTCGATGAGGGGCTGGAGGCCGATAATCCGGGCGTTTTTGGACCGACGGGAGTTCTGGATGGGCTCGACGTGGAAGAAGAAATTCTGATCGAGCTGGGCTTGGCGGAGGAGGTATAGAAGGGTTTTCTGGTAGGCGATGGTCTCAACCCCCACGGTGAGAGTCCCCCACGTTCTGACTTGCCGGAAAATCTCATTAAGTAAGGTCCCCACCGAGCATTTAGCTCGCCAAGTATCCAGGACATAAACCCTGCCCGACCTGAGGTCCTTCCCACACGTCACCACCGCATTATAATCCGGCTCCCCCTTCGAATCCTCCGGGTCACCCGCTGGGTCCACCGTGGTATAGGTCAGGAGGTGGGCGGGCTCCGTATCGTATTTCGAGAACCTCTCCTTGTCAAAGATCATGTCTTTGGATCGGAGGGGCTTATTCATGTAGAGGCAGGAGAACAGATACCGCCCCATCCGGGTCTCGATCTGCTCGATGATGGAGCGGGGGAAGCGTTCAGGAAAGGTGGGGTCACCGTCCTCATCTGGGTGGCCGTCCTTCTCCAGAATCGCCCGTTCATAAAGGAAGAACCACTTCTCGTTCTCCTTAATGTAGGAGATCAGGTCCTTCTCGAACCACCTGGTCCCGATCACCAGCATCTCCGAGGTGGAGGGGTTATCTAGGAGGGGTAGGCACAGCTTGTGGAGACCAATCGCCCGGACGATATCGTCCTTCTGGGGGAGGATATTATCCTCCCCGACCTCAGACTTCTCGGGAGCGACGGTATCATCTTCAATGATTAGATCATAGTGACGTGAGGTAAGCTGAGTCCCAGTCCCTGCACACTCGAAGGTGCCCTCGGGATAGGTCTGAGGGCGTTTAAGGCATAGGGAGTCACTCCGCCAGCGACTCCCCGGTTCTGGGAGAACCTCGGGGAACAGTGCCCTGAGCAACCCATTCGTGTCGAACTGCTGGCGAATCGTGGCGAGTTTGGCCTGAGCGTTCGTGAAGGTGTTCTGGCAGATGAGTATACGGATCGAGGGGTTTCTGAGGGCTCTCCAGATGGGGTAGCCTATGCTCGCCAGGGTGGTTTTGAACCAGCCTCTGGGGAGGACCACCAGCTTGTTCTTTTTAGTCCCGTCCTCCAGGAGCTTGCAGAGTGGGCGGTGGACTGAGCGGGTCATGTCCTTGTTTCCTAGGACCACCTTCAGGAAAAAGTAGAGGGACCCCAAGGACTTGGCTCGGAGGAACCCCACCATCTCGGGGGAGAGGGCCTCACCGGGCGGGTTGGTCTTGGGAGGTTGGAGGCAGGTGGAGGTCACGCGTTGTCCCTCTGGAACAAGTGTTTATTCAGATGCTCTCGGATCAATGCAGTTATCTCCGAAGCATCTGGGCCAACAAAGACGAATACCGAGCAGAGAATCGAACCGTCCTTTATAAAATTTTTCTCAAAAACCTCGGACCCGGCCATTTCGGTCTCCCGAACCAAAAATTCGCAGGCTTCTTCTGTCGTATTCATATTTGGCTCTACTTGGCGATCACAGCTCTTACCGCACAATCTTTCGCCTCCAACAACTTGCGTAGAGCAACTGTCGTCTCTGCGTTCTGTGGGCCGGATGCGACTTGTTCAGCTAACTCACAGAATGGTCTAGACACTAGTTGAAGGTTTACTGGGAGATGGTCGCATGAGAAGAATTGAAGAATTTGCTGAACGCTGGGATGTCTTGTTGCCTCTGGCATACGTCTCCTTAAAGAGGATAAATAGGCTTACGCAGCCTCCACGGCTCTGGGGGCGGGCTCGTCAGAGTCCTCCCGGAGGACCTGTTGGAGGATGGCGAGTTGCTCGATATTCAGAACCGTCACCTGAGTCCCACCCTTCCCAGCCTCCTGCGAGCCGAAGGCGAAATCCAGAACCTGCTTGCAGGCGTCCTTCGAGGTTTTCTCATCCACGGAGCTCAGGGCGATCTCAGCCAGGCGTTCGGCGGCTCCCAAGGAGGCTTCATTCAGGGTCTGCCGAGCCAGGTCCGTATGCAGCACCCTCACCCCATCCACCTTGGCCTCGACCTCCCCACGCCTCCGGGCGATTTCCTCCTGCACTAGCTTCGAGCCCAGAACCAGGCCGATACCTTCTGGGGTCCTACCCATCAGCCTGGCTATATCCCTATGGCTCAGCCCATCAATCGCGAGCTCAATAATCTTCCGGTGGCCTGGGAGGAGCCTCTTCGGCTCCCACTTCCCTTGGAGTGTCTCAAGTTCGGTCATTTGAGGTGATCCTGCTAAGAGGTACGCCGTAGGCCGCCCTTCCCCACTCCCTATCGCCGCCAATCCATTATTCTACGTCTATGGGGGTATGGAGGTATCCAGAAATTTCATGTGCATCAGGGGGTGGCCAATTGGGGTTTTTGGGGGGCCGCCTGGGGGAGGACCGGGGGGTTGGAGGGCGGGGGTTGGGCCGTCCTGGGGATAAAGGTATCCTCATATCCTCTTTGTCCTCATACACGAGTGTACTCTCACATGAGTGGGCCATATGATCCGGGTGCGAAAATTATTTTATTTTGGTCTTGACATTGGACGATGATATGATATGGTAGGGTAACTCATACAAAGGATGGAATCAATGGAATGGAAACGCGAAGTAGTCATTTCCGTAGACGCGGTTAAAGGAGAATCGGTCAAGATCATGGATCGGTTGCTTGCAAGCGGGCTAGGCTGTTTTGCCGTACATGATATGGATGTCGATCCTACACGCATCTACATTGTGATAGAGAAGCAACCTGATTGGAGCCTCGTCTTGCAAGCGTTGACAAAATGATTTTCGGAATTTTCTTGATTTCTCCCTTGACATCATACCGATATGGTGTATGATATGACGAGGGGATTGATTTGGTGGTTTTACTGAAAGGTAGGTTGGATCATGAAGCGGACCAAACAGATTGTCCATTTCCCTGATGGAACGTCCACAACAGTTATCGTCCCACAATTCGCGTCGGTGCGGGATGCCTTAAAGCACCTACCCGAAAATCAGATTGTGGACGCAATCAATCTTGCCAAGAAGCTTGAGAAAATGAATAACGCAAGGCGCAATCGCTACCAGAAGTAGCCTGACAAGAAACGCGGGGTGCAACTCCCCGCCCAGGCTTTGTGGCAATTTCGCCACTACAACAGGGGCATTGCCCCAAAAGGTAGGTTCTCATGCAAAACGTCACTTTGGAAAGTGGCAAGGTTCCGTTCCTGTCCCCCCAGGAATGCAGGACGGCTGGAATTGCCGTCGTCCGCCATCGGACGATGATTGATGGAGAGGAAGTCTGGTCCGAGATTGGCAAGCCGGCCGACGCCGCCCAACTCCTGACATTCTGCCGGGATGATGATGCACTCGTGGCAGAAATGGGCTTCAACGACGCCAAACTCCGGCAGAATGCAGCCGTGCGGCAACCTTGGGCAAAGGCGAAAGCGGCCCAGGCCAAACTGGAAGATGCGAAGCTCTCTGCCAAGCGGGCAAGTCTCCCCGTCGCCAAGTTCGCGGAATGGCAAGCCGCGGTCAAGGCAGGTACGGAACGGGAATTCCTCCTCGCCCTCTAGCTTGCTAGGGGTTAGCGTCAGGCGGGAGTCGCGTCCCGCCACCCCTTTGGTCCTCTTTTTGAAAGGTAGGATGATTTATGGACTATTGGCAAGTAATGGCTGCAGGCCGAGTCGATCTAGTGGACGCGTTATCTGATAGCTACTACTATCTTAGCCCGCGTATCCTCAACCGCGAACAGGCCCTACGCTTTTTTGACCAGATGACACCCATCCACGTCCACGTTGTTCTGATGTATGGGCGAACAGACCAGAATGTTCCCCTGCAGGTCCAATCGGCGTATAGGGTAGGGCCAGCTAGCCATAGGGCCTAGAATCAATTCCTACCCCCCTCCCGTTCCATCCTAGGGGTTTTGGTATCTAAACCGTACCAAAACCCCTCCCCCGTTTATCGGGCCGCAAAAGGCGTCCGTTAGGTTAACTTGGGGTAGCAAAACCCCCCTTGACCTGCCCACCGCCCCACCTATCCGGCGAGCACGCCATGACTTACCGCAAACGACCGTCGGAACGGTGAGGTAGCTTAGTGACCCCCCCCCTCCCCTTCCCCCTCGCCCCTCCCCTTTATTAAAAAAAA
>Ga0247679_1000086_pt1 | contig 33304 bp, 41 predicted proteins | sample CNK20_metaG_FD_182797 | JGI IMG/M metagenome (GOLD analysis project Ga0247679, IMG submission 182797) | Soil microbial communities from Purdue University Martell Research Forest, Indiana, United States - CNK20 | ecosystem: Environmental > Terrestrial > Soil > Temperate forest > Bulk soil...
CGGATTAATTTTAAGGATGACGCCCTTCATCGTGCCGACGAGATGATCGTTCGTTCCGTAGTCGGTCGTCAGGGTAATGATCGGATTGGGCACCGTATTCCGCCTTTTAAGAATTTCTTGTGATGGCATTGCTTGCCGATTGTTCGAGGATGGCGCTTAAGCGGCTCACGCCTCGACGTTGCAGCTTCCGTTTTGCCTACTTTTGACGCTATCGAACGCGAGTGTCGTCGTCAATAAACCAGGTGTTTGCTGCTGTGCAAAGGACAACTAGCCCCTCGGAAAACACCTGCCTAGCTTCTTTACTGATCATAAGAAAGCACAATTGTTTGAATTTGGTGCGATAGGGACGGAGCGGATCTGTACGCCCCGTTGGTTAGTTATGTATAATCAGCAAGCTGAGCAAAGAGCGGGCGTCGTACAATGGCAGTATAGAAGCTTCCCAAGCTTCGGACGTGGGTTCGATTCCCATCGCCCGCTCCAGAATCAGCGATGATTCGATTGCCTTTATGCGGCTGAGTCGCTGAAAATACCCCGAAAAACGGCTGGTTTTGGAAGCTGGTTGGACGCTGGCGATTTCAATTGGACGCCAACAATTTTGCGATTGCGGTCAGTCTTTGCTTGGAGGCTAGATCTTGATGGCATTACAGGAGGACAGTTCAGCTAATCATTCCCAACTCGATTGCTTTTACTGTGGTGGCCAAGTGCTCTTTGTATTCTTTCACCAGTTCAAGCACCTCAAATACTTTCGCGAGGCTGCCAAGAAGGTCGTTCAAGACTTCGAAGACCCAATCTCGAATCTTTTCGATTGGGCCTAATTTGGCCGGAACCGGATTGAGGATTGAGAGCTCGCCTAGCGCGTGGCGATAGACGTTCAAGCCTGACCAGAGGCGCTTCGTTTTCATTTGGAGCATGTTCCCTGCCAGTCCTGCATTATTAAGGTTTCGCTGCAGGTCCTTCGTCGGATCGAGGAGGTTTCTGCGAGCAACTTCAAAAGCCGAGGCGACCTCAGGCCAAACTTGCCGATATTCGGCGCGCACCGAGGCTTTGCTGAGTGGCTCTCGATAGAATGCAAATCTATACAGTTCACTCTCGATGGTATTCAACAGCCAGATCAGCAGGGCGCGGTCGCCCTCGTCGCCCGGCGGACCGACTGGTTGCTGATCCCACGGATCGCGTACACCTCCTCCAGTTTGACCGCCTCCGGTCTCGCTTTTAACTCCTGACTCGGTTCCTCGGACTCTTTCTAGGACGGTGGAATCATCGGACATGGCGAACTCCTCAGAAATATCCAGTTGTGAACGGTGTTGTCGTCCATTCACGTTTTGCCTTCGGAACGCGTGTATCCGATTGAGAAAGTTCTTGCACCAAATTCACGTCACAGTCGGACCAGCGAGTAAATCCAGGACGGTACTCGGCTCTGCATTCGGGGCAGAACATGCGGGGAATGATATACCGGATGCGATTTTCTCTGTTAGTACCTGGTAAACGCTGGTACCGAATCAGTCTGATGCTCGGGCCTCATGTACGGCTGTATTTGATTCCGGCATCACCATCGCTGGGCTTCCGATTCTTCGAGCGCCGGATGACACGGCCCAGAACGGAATCTTCTCCTTCGAGGAGCCTCTGAGCCTTTGCGAAGGTCGGGGCGGAACGGTTTAGTACATTCGCCCAGGTAAGCAGCACCGCCATCTTTTCCTCGAACTCGCCTTCGGCCCATGGACTCGGCTCGTAGATCGGCCTACTCGAGTTGTAGTGCTCAGAGCCCAAGAGACGGTTCTTGTCGGTGTCATAGAGCGAGTAGTCCGTCTGATGATATGCGGCGTAATTCATGCCATCTATTATCAACTGACGAGCTTCGTCCGGTGTCATATACCGAAGAACTTTACGCGTTCAGTGGGCAAAGTTCCAATTCGGAAGTAGCGCCCTTACCGCCTATGTGGAAAGGTTATCGTGGGGCACGATCTGGAAATGTTCTAATACCAATTCAGGCTGGCTTTTGCTGAGAATAGGATGCCTCCGAATTCGACGTCCAATGCTGGAGTCATCAGCGAGACGAGAATGTCCAAAAGGGTACAGTAACCTTCCGGCCCGTGTTCTACCCTGGCAACCAAGGCGTTGAAGAATTGCACAGATCCAAGCGTTCAGGCCTGACGCTAATTCGGGTTGCCTGAGAAACGTTTCCGGGAACTGCTTCGAGGAAAGTCACCTTCAACCGCTTGTTACTCGAAAATGGTGCGCCAATGGCGCGCCAGGAATGAGTTGAGCGATGAAAACACCGGTCGGTTTTGCAAATTTCTGCGGGCGAGCATTCCTAGTGCTCTGCCTGTTCGTTGCGGGTGTGCCGGCAGCTTTTGCGTTCGATGATCCACCCTTTCGCGTAGCGCGGCTCAATTTTGTCGAAGGCGCGGTTTCCTTCCAGCCGGGCGGCGAAACAGATTGGGCGTGGGCCACCTTGAACCGCCCCATGACTGCCGGAGACAGTCTCTGGACCGGCGATAGGTCCAGAGCGGAGATGCATATCGGATCAACGGCCATTCGCGTGGACGGGCAGACCTCGGTTTCTTTTCTGAATCTGGACGACCGGACGGTGCAAATTCAACTGAACTCCGGAACGGTGGATGTACGTGTTCGGAATCTTTACGGCGACGATGTGTTCGAAGTGGATACTCCGAACCTCGCGTTTACCGTCTTGCAGCGCGGCGACTATCGCATCACTGTTGATCCCGATGGCAGCTTCACAACCATTACGCTGCGCGACGGCCACGGACAAATTACCGGCGGTGCTCAGGCGTTTCTCGTGGACGGCGGCTCCCAGGTTCAAGTCTCCGGCACGGACTATATTTCGTACGACATTTACGATCTGCCGGGTCGCGACAGTTTCGATCAGTGGTCGCGCAACCGCGAACTTCGCGAAGAGCGCTCGCAGTCAGCTCGTTACGTCTCCCCGGAACTTACTGGCTCGGAAGACCTCGATCAAAACGGTACGTGGCGAACTGATGGTAATCTCGGTCCGGTGTGGGTTCCCACGCACGTCTCGCGCGAATGGGCACCCTACAGAGACGGTCATTGGGCCTGGGTGGACCCGTGGGGGTGGACGTGGGTGGACGACGCGCCTTCTGGATTCGTGACGTCTCATTACGGCCGCTGGGCGCACGTGGACAATGACGGGCGCGCCGGTGGAGGTTGGGCTTGGGTTCCGCCGCATCGCGAAGCGAACCATGATGAACGCGAGTATCGCCCCGTGTATTCGCCGGCCCTCGTTACCTTTGTGGGAGATTCGAATTCGTCGCGCGATTTCGGAAGTGGCGGCGGCGTGGCGTGGTTTGCGCTGGCACCTGGCGAAGTGTACGTGCCCGCTCGGCAAGCCAGTCCGACCTACGTCACCAACGTAAACATTACTAATACTGTGGTGCAGCAGAACACGATAACGAACGTGGTGAACAACAATGTTCGGACAACGACCTACGTGAACCAAAACGTTGCTGGTGCCATTACCGCCGTGCCTCGCGCAACTTTCGTGAACGCGCAGCCGGTGGCACGCGCATCAGTGACAGTCGCTCCTGGTTCGATCACCGCGGCTCCAGCGGTTCACTCTGCGCCCGTAGCTCCCATCAGAGCAAGCGTTATGGGCGCAAATAGAGAAAGTGCCGCGAGCGCCACGCCTGCCAGCGCTCCGCCGAAGCCTCCGGCTGCGGTAGTCAGTCGGCCAGTGGTGGCTAAGGTTGCGCCGCCTCCCCCACCTGTAGCATTCGCCCAAAAACAGCAGGCGTTACAAGCGAATCCTGGCAAACCGCTCGACGCGAAGGCCGAGCAGACCCTCCGGGCGGCAACGCCGCAGCCTGTTGAACGAATTGTAAAAACGGCTCCGCCGGCTCCTGCGGTTAAACCGGTCGAAACGGCAGCGAAAAAGCCGCAGCCGGCAACGTCTCTAAACACGGCGCAACAGGTCCATCCTCCGGCGCCTGGGGCCCCACCCCCAGTCGTTGCGTCTCAGCCATCCGCTCAACCGCAACCGGCTGCGGAAAAAGCCAAGCAGGAAGCGGCGCAACAGCAAGCAGCTCAGCAGTCCGCCGCCGAAAAGTCAAAACAGCAATCCACGCAACAGCAGGCAGCGCAGCAACAGATAGCCGCCGAAAAAACCAAGCAAGAAGCTGCCCAGCAACAAGCGGCAGAAGAAAAAGCCAAACAAGAGACCGCACAGCAACAAGCCGCTCAGCAAGCGGCAGCGGAAAAGTCTAAACAACAAACGGCACTTCAGCAGGTAGCTGAAGAAAAGGCCAAGCAACAAGCCGCGCAACAACAGGCCACCGCAGACCAAGCCAAACAGCAAGTGGTGCAACAACAAGCGGCAGCAGAAAAAGCTAAACAGGACAACACAAAGCGGCTAGAGGATCAGCAAGCGGCAGCCGAAAGAGCCAAGCAGCAAGCGGTGCCACAACAAGCCGCCGCGGCAAAGGCCAAGCAGGAAGCTGCGCAGCAGGCCGCTGACGACAAGGCACGGCAGCAAGCGGCGCAACTCAAGGCTGTTGCGGAGAAAACCAGGCAGGATACTGCCCAGCAACAACGTGTTCCACCCAATCAAGCCAATCGCCCTGGTTCGCCTCTGACAGTTCATCCGAACGAGGTTCCGGCTCCACCGCGGCTCGTTGTTCCACCCTCCACGAACGCCGAGTTGGATAGGAAACACCAGCAAGAGCAGGATCAGCTTCGCGCGAAGCAAGAGCAGGACCGGCAGAAAGTCCAGCAGCAGCAGGAACAGGACCACGCCAAACTCGCGCAGCAACAGGGGGATACGGCTAAAAAACAGCTAGTTGAGCAGCAGCATCAAGAGCAGACGCAGCAATTGCTGCAAAAACACGCGGAAGAACAAAAGCTATTGGCCGACAAACAGAAGCAGGAACGGCAGAACCAATCCAAGCCCCCCAAGAGCGATCCTCCTCCGAAGGAGAAGCCTTAACCGCCCACCGAACTTTTCTCCGCAGACGCGTCTAGCTGGACGATTATGCACCTGCGCGGACACGTCGTGGAGGCTTCCGAAATTTCGAGATTGGGAATTATGGTAGGGAGGACTACCGAAGAAGGGGCAGACCAGCATGGAAGACTTTCGCAATGCCATGATCCGGGTACTACGGCCACGTCGCAAAGTGGACCACTTCACCGGTTATCCAACAGCTGTCCAGTGGCGCCCAAAAAACATGACCGAGCGGAGTAACAGGTCTGATTCGTGAAAAACACGTTTCTGTAGTGGCCGCTAAGTCCCGATAAGTCGTAACCAGAGAAGTCAATTCAAATGGACGGTTCGGCGCTACCAGGAACTAGTAGTTATTCGTCCCGGATTTCTTGAACAGAACATTGCATCGCCGCCCGCATTTCCTCGGCAGTCATTTTCTCGGCCTCTCCCTTACCACTAGGCGTAGTCGCTTCCAGGACAAACTGGCAACCCATTCGTCGGAGGTGCGGGGGTATCACGCTCGTCGGAATGTCCCAGTAAACTCCACCGTCTGCCATTCCAACCCCGAGTGTCCGCTCCACCAAGACTTTCGTATAGCCCTCGGGGAGGTGCATTATCACCCGAACTTTTTCGCGTAGCGTAACCGGCATGTCAACAATGATAGCGCAGGCGCCGCTCCGCTCCTTGTCGCACTATTTCCGCGCGAAATCCACGTGGACGATTTCTGCGTTAATCAGGCGCTACCCGATTACTTACGGATGTGGCGAATGCTGCGATTCCTCGGGAAGAGGTTCCCGGTGAATTGGCCAGCCGTGAAGGTCGCCTGATGTCCGTCTGACGGAGAGATTTTGTCACTTCACAACGCGATGTATCGAGGTTTGTGGCTTTGATGACTTTCAAGTATTCACTTAGCGCAGCGGCTTCAACCAGAACTTTTCCCGACCCGGCCCAATGGCGGTCTTCCCCATTCTTTTTGACGCCAGAAACCCAAAACGATTCACCACTTTCCATATCAATGTAGTTCCCGCCACCTGCGCCACGCCGCTGCCCTTTGAGTTTTATCAGTCCCCGACCGTTGAAGTAGAGAGTTCGCCCGGTTTTGGATTGCTCGACGTACGCAATCCACGCGGGACCATTGGCGGAATAGCCGCCGCTCTTGAGTTCGATGTAGCGCAGTAGTTTCACCAGCCAAGTGTGTCACAGCGAGTGAAATTGGCCAATCATCAACGGAATCTGCAGAAGTGCCTGGTAAGTTGTTACCGGACATCTGGTGGAAGATCCCGGTTGGTATTTGACTCAAACATTAGACCCATCAACAGGAAGACCACAAACATTTCGGGCAAGCCGACCACTAACGGCAACCAGGCGTATCCAGCCTTTTCCCAATGAAGTCTTTGCAGAACGACGAAATGAGCAACGACAAGTACGCCTAATTCAGCCCAGAATATCCATTTCTGACGGTATCGCCAAAATCTCTTCACCGTGTATCCGAATACGAATGCAGCAGTAATTGAAATGTTGATCCACTTCATGCTGACGTTTTCGTTGATGCCTCTGGCATCGGCATAGAAACTAAATCCAAGAAAAGCCACAATCATCAGTGGTGCAACCACGAAATAGAGCAGTAAGTCCTTTTTTCTTGTCTGCGGACGGTAGGCTACTATCCTGTGAATGAAATAAATCAGCAGGGCCACCAGTAGGATCAGGATGAGAACAGGGACTGGAATCATTCTCGCGCGAGAATACTACAAAGCCAGATAGAGCAGCCAATGCTCCTATGACTTGGGGCAGCGCCTGATTGCGTCATTGAGATCAAGTTTCCGGCCAACGGCGTTGATCAGGATCTAGCTTAACTGGGCAATAGCCCGCCGTTCGCCCACTCTAAGCGCGTCTTATAGGACGAACGACCTTGTAGATTCCACCGACAATGACTACAACAAATGCAGCAATCAGTGCAGAGTCCCTGAGGTGGATTATTTCGTTCTTGCGCTGCTCCACTCGTAGCGCAGCTTCGTTCTCTGGCGTACGGTTTTTCCACCAAGTGAAGAAAACACGGTCAAAATCTCTGCGGTGAATCTGCTCCGGAATCAAATGCACCAAAACGAATGTCGCTGCGTAGATGGCCAGAAAACGTAGAAGGAATTTCCAAACAGGCATAGCCGAAAGCTTATCCTGCAAGGAAGCGAAAATCATCTCTGTTCAAGTGCCCGATAAGTCGTAACCGGAGATCAACTTCCTATTAAGTTCAGCACCAGTTGGCACCAATTGACTTTTGGAGCGGTGGTAACACCTTCGTACGCCGAGACTTATATTTTCGGAACGCAATTCGATTCCCATTGCCCGCTCCATAAAACCTTGGTCACCCATGTGTCGGGTCGCTCACGATTCAATTGTCCTTGCACGGCTAACCTACCTGAATTCAGTGTAAAAATGGACGTTTTTGGACGCCAAATGGACCCCAATTGGTTCAATTGGACGCCGAAATTCTTGTCGCCGTACGTGCAGATGAGTCGCTCTCATGGGTGACCGGATGGCACTCATCAAAACGCGCTTGCGAGTGCTGCGCGAGCAGAACGGGAATGGTCCCAGGCCAAACTCGCCGCGCCGGTCGGTGTCTCGCGCCAAGCGATCAACTCTATTGAGAAGGGCAGGTATCACCCAACCTGCGGCTGGCATTCAAAATTGCACGCGCATTGGAAAACAGATCGAGGGCGTGTTTTCTTACAGAGTGAAGAGTTCGAGCCGATCTCAAACAAGTTGGAAAATCAGGCCCTTCCAGATGACCAGCGTGCTGAGTAGCGCTAAAATCCCCTCACCACCATCAGGTCGGGCGCTTATACCGGAGGCGACATGAACCGTCGAAGCTTTATGATCCGCACGGGAACTATGTTTGGTACCAGTGCGGTAGCAGGCGCCATGCCCTTTCGAATGAGTGCCGTGGAGAACTCGGCTGCCCGAGCCTTGTCCGAGCTTTCCGACTGGGACACTGTCCGTGCGCAGTTCAATCTCGCTCCTAACAAGATCAATATGTCTTGCTATTGGCAGGCTTCACACCCGAAGCTAGTCCGCGATGCGATTGAACAGCACCGACGCGGGCTCGACGAATGCCCGTCCGAATATTTCGAAGAGAATGCACCACGATTAGAAGCCGCCGTCCGTTCCATAGCCGCGGAATATCTCGCCGCCAAACCAGACGAGCTCGCCATGACGGAAAGCACATCCCAAGGTCTCGGAACGATCTACAATAGTTTGAAGTTGCGGCCCGGTCAGGAAATCCTCTCTACCGAACAAGAGCACATCGTGACCAAGAACGCCCTCCGCTACCGCGCAGAGCGGATGGGCACGCCCGTCCGCACCATCTCCCTCTACGATCGCAGCGCCACGATAACGGAAGATGAATTGGTGGACACCGTAATTCATGCGGTTTCGCCGCGAACACGCATCATTGCCATTACGTGGCTGCAATCCGTGACTGGCGTGAAGATGCCCGTCAGCCGGGTCGCGCAAGAACTTTCACGCATCAATGCGAATCGCGTCGAGGAGGATCAGGCGCTCCTCTGCGTGGATGGCGTGCATGGTTTAGGCGTAGAGGATTTCACAATCCCCGAACTGGGCTGCGACGTCTTTATCGCCGGGTGTCACAAATGGCTCTTCGGACCCCGCGGCACGGGATTAGTATGGGGCAGTCCTCGCGCGTGGAAGAACGTGATCCCGATCATTCCCGGCAACGACCATCTATGGAGACACCGTCCGGAAGAGCAATTATTCCCTGCGGCTTGGATGACACCCGGCGGATTCCATGCGTTCGAACATCGTTGGGCGCTGACCGAAGCCTTCCGCTTTCATATGGAGATCGGAAAGGCGAAAGTCGCTGCGAGAATTCACGAGCTCAACACGCAATGCAAGGAAGGTTTGGCCAAGATGCCCCGCGTCAAATTGCAGACGCCCATGTCTGACAAGCTCTCCGCCGGAATGGTTTGCTTTACCGTTGAGGGACTCACACCCAAACAGACCGTCGATCGCTTGAAGGCATTCGGGATCGTGGCAAGCACCACGCCGCCTTACAAATACGAGTACGCGCGAGTAACGCCGAGCCTGTGGAACACACCGGCGGAAGTGGACGCTACCCTCCGGGCGATTCGTTCATTGAGTTAACAGTCTGCCAAAACTCAGTGTTCGGCGGGACGACTAATTAGGAGTTAGGACGCAATCAGAGGCGGCTCACCTTAGTTCGCAAGTTGTAGCCGTGTTAGCAAACAAGAAGTCATTCAGAGGGAATTGTGGCCTCGAATCTCGGGTGGGGGGCCGAGATCCATGAACCGAGAATCGCTTGCCTCGTCGCGCACCGAACTCAGCGCCATGGTTACTTCGCGGATGTAATAAAAAGTTCCGCCTAACAAGCAAACCATTGCCAGAACAAAAAGGACAACGGCCACCACCGCAGCGTCATTCCAGTAAAGGCCAAACCCAAGTAGTAGACACGATGTGATGGTCCCGGCCAAAGAGAGTAGCACCAGAATGAAGCAACGCTGAATCATTCCAGCACGCTTCTCGATTGAGCCGATCTGTGCTGTGTAAGCATCCGCTTCATGCATACGGTCATTTTTGGCGGCGTCATGCTTCGCATGCACATACTGCCGCCAACGGCTGACGATACCCATGAGTCGGACATTGATCGAGAGGATCAGCAAGGCGGTTGCGGAAACAAAGAGCGCGGGGGCAAGGAATGCTTGGAATAGGCGAGAGATGTCGTTCATAGAGAACCCTCCGAAGTGTGAGCGCGTTCCCGTGTGACGAATTGTTACTCAATTCTTCACCATCACGCCAGTTCCGTCGTATTCGACAAGTTAAATTGACTATGCCACAGAACCAGAACTCGTGAAGCCGCGACTTGGATTCTGCCTGTTAATCGGCAGACACTGAATATCGCGATTGTTGACTTATGTCCAAGGGTCCTATTGCCATTTTTACCAGAGCCTACTTGGAAGCTCGCACTTGCGGGCTACGCCAGTTCCGCACATTGTAGGAATAGAGCGCAATGCAGAAGAGATTCGCGGGTATGAATCCAAATTGCGCGGTTCGGGCAGCAATTACGCAGACGACCACGCTATTTGCACCGGCTGCCATCCACCCTTGCCAGAATTTCCTTCCTATGAGAATGGTCGAAAGGACTGTAAGAACGCACGAGATGTAATCCAAATGAAGCACGATCACCTACGGAAGATCACTGAGTCTGCGGTTCAGTTGCGCTAGCGAAGTCAACTCTTGGCAAGTCGAGCCATCGGAGTTCTCAAGCTACCCACAATGTGTCTGCACCCGCGCAGAACGCTCTGGCCCCGTCGAGTAAAACGGTTGCTGGATAGCTGCTGTTGACTCCGATGGCTAGCAGACTAATCCCTGTTCGCCTTGTCGTGAACCGCTTCGTTACGCAAGCGGTCGCACTCCGTATTTGTGCACCGTGCAAGCCAGGCCTCGGGGTCCTCTGAATCTTCGTACAGGCGGGCATGGTCAGCTAAGCGCTGCATTAGCGCAAACTCCGCATTATCTGCGATCGTCCCCGCTCCGAAGTAGCGGCCAACGGTCGTACGGATTATTTGGGCGTTGTTATCGTGCAGCGAGGTCACCGCCATGCGGTCGTTCTTGTCCGCGGAAAGGCGCATGAGAGCTTCGCGATTTGTCATGACATCAAAACGACTTGCCTAGCCAGAACCCACGCTCGCATCTCGGATGCCTCGCGAAACGTCTTCGAGTTTATCTTCCACGGAATAGTCGCCCAGTACGCCGTCGCACTGTTCGCCAAGCTGTCGAGACAAATCCGGTCTTCGGCTTCCACCGTCTTTTTTTTCAGCCATAGGACAGTGTCTTCTTCGGATTCTTCGACCACAACGAACCCACCTTCGCGAGCAATGATTTGAAATTCCTGGAGCCTTTCCATCACACTTCGAGTATAGGCTCCTTCTAATTCTGCAAAGGATAAGTATTATTGAAATCTGTTATTTCGTTAAATAACAAGCGCAAATCATCAAGCAGTTGGGGGCAACCGTCCCATTTTGGAGGGCAGTAGCAGCGACGCTCCGGTACACGCCCGCCTAACAAAAACGGCCCTCCGGTTATTTCCCGGAGGGCCGTTCAAACTTCGTCCGCAATTCTTGGGAACTACTCCTTGTCGTACACCGCAATGTTCTTCACGTCGTGGCCTGCATTGTCTTTGCCCACAAACGTCGACGTCCGCATCTTTCCGTCCGCCGATACCACTGACGTCACGGTCATTACGGCCTGCCCACCCTTTTTCATCGTCACGCGCAGAATGTTTGCATCCACTCGTTCGACGGAAACCATGTCTCCTGCTGCGATTCCCGTTGCCGGATAATCCTTCCCGTCAAAGTTCGCCGTGAAGTCCACCTTCGTCGCTTTGCCTTCTCCGTCGATTCCTTCCGAATGAATCTTGACGCTCTTTTCTTCCGCCCAAACCGTCAGCATAATGCTCTTTGGTGCCGGTCCCGGGCTGTAGAGCGACTTCGCCGCATTCAGTTTCCACGTCCCTGTTTGCGGATCCGCTGCCTTTGCCGCGGCGCTAAACATCAATCCCGCGCACACCACTGCACACACGACCGCTACTTTTTTGAACTGCATCGTATTCCTCTTTCGGTGATCTCTATCTCAGGTCTATCTTGGGTGGGCCTGTCAGCCTTCATTAGGAGCCTTTCCAACGTCAAAGTCCAGTCTTATTACCTCCCTCGGAGCTTCATGCTCGCCGGTTTGTGTAAGGGCGGGACTCTAGTCCACGCTCCTTCCGCAGTGAAACGGCAGGACCTCTTCTAGTTGGTGTCCGGAGAATACTAGTGGCTCGCCGCCGCGAGCTTTTGGAAGCTGGTGACGGCGGTTGCTTCAGAATCGTAAACGTCGAAAACAGTCATCAACCGGGTCAATTGCAAGACTTCATGGAATTTGTCCCCCAGATTGCAAAGACGCACGGACGCGTCATGGCTTTTTGCGCTGACGTGCGCAGCGACCAACGCACCCAGACCCGCGCTGTCGATGTATTTGATCTGAGCCATGTTCAACACAATTTTCTTTTTTCCTGCGACAAGCATGTTCTTCAATTTCTCACGGAGAGAATTGCTCTCATCGCCCAGAACAATGCGACCCTCCAGCGACACCACGGACACGCCATCCACTTCGCTGTCGTTCAATTTTAGAGCCATATTTCTTCCTCTCTCATTCGATAAAGGCCAGCCCCGTTCGCTCTCCTACCCCTCTCGAACTGTTTCGGTCAATCGGTCAAACTGCTTGATTGGGCGCCCGGGCGAGGTGTTCTTTTCTCTTCGACAGCCTCAATCGCACAAAGTCTTCGGTCGAGGTGTGGCTGCTCGCGTATTCGACCTGAATCCAGCCGGCACATCTCCCCGTCCGTCGCACCGCATGTAGGGCAGGGGACGGCGAGTAGGAGCGTTGGAGTCATGTCGCCCATTCTCATCCAAAAAGAATACTGGGGAGGGACTTCGCAAAACTGTGCAATTTGGGACACCCCACGGACCGACCTGCCTAGCCATCATTTAATGCGCACACGATCCATAGGGGAAACGGCAAAACCACTTTCTGGTTTGGCGACTTATCACGCGCCAGCATGAAAATTCGTATTTATTGAGCGAAAACCCAGCATTACGGTCGAAATGTCTTCTGATTTTTCTGCCGGGCAGCTTCGAGGTCATCGGTTTGTTTCTTCTGACGAGCGGCTTCTCTTATGGGGCCTTCCTGCTGTTCTCGTATGACGCCTTCCTTGACGGCCAGTTCGACTTCTGCATTGACTCGATTCATGTAAATGACGATCCCAAACCGACTAGAAAAGGCTGAGCGGACAAGCTGGACGGAACGTTCAGCATCTTCCCAGTTCGCGACAACTTTTTCTTTGGTTGCGTAGTTGCTTCCGTTTGCGGTGACTTCCTGAAAAACCGTTTTGGGAGAACCGTATTTCTCCGCGACGGATTTCACCATGTCTTCCGCGGTGAGGCCCTCGGTTGAGTGTTGCTCGTAAGTTACGGTTATCTTGTAGAGAGCGCCGTCACAAAAAGAGAAAAGAATCCGCCCGACGCTGTCTGACCCGTAGGGACTACCAGAAGCGCTTGGCAGCCACCAGGTTAGTTCTTGAAGGACCCGTGAGACCCCGGGAGCCTGATTCACGTCCGATAGTTTTTGGTCCGTAAGCCTCAAAATAGTGGTCAGATTCATTCCGAGAGTAAATTCTCGATACTTCGAAAGATCTTGCGCGGATAGCGCCGGCGCCACGGCCACAAAAGAGAAAAAAACAAGAAACAACCTGAACGTCGCTTTTATTTTCATATTCACTCCTATTGCTAAGAACTTGAAATCATCGCCGTGTACCGGTCTGTGGCGGGTTTTTCGTCTGGCGCCCATGCGGGATTTCTCAGAACAAAATCTTTTGCGGGGACCAAACCGATACCTTCTTGGAGGTGACGGGAGTTTGCCTTGACGCTGATAAAGGGAATGCCGAGAAACCGTTTCACTGTGACTTCGGTAATCTCGAGCGAGTTGTGGTTTTGCCCTTCGCGTTTTGTCAGGATTCGTTTAAGTGCCCGCCGAAAAGCGGCAGTGCCGCCAGTGCCAATTGCGACGGCTCTGATCTCGCCGGCCAGATAGAAGAAATGCCAATCCGCTTTGGCAACTATTCGGGCGAACGCGGATCCATCCAAATTTCCGACGAGCCTCCATCCAGAGAATAAGACTTCGCTTTCCACCGAGACACCTGGTGGAAACACTGTGTTTTCCCGGACGAGGATGGAACCAGCTTTAATTTCATGTGGCATATGAACTCCGCGGAAACCGAACGTAGGACGGTTATAAAGCTGAGGCAATCTTGGGAAAGGCTGAATTCACAGCATCGCAGATCACCACCAAAAGGCTGAATTTCAAGATACTGTTCGCTTCAACACGGCCATTCCTTTGCGCACAAACATAGAATCCCCCTCGAGCGTCTGCCATGCTGTTTTGGAAACGTTGGCTGTACTTGCCGATAGAGTTGTGGAGAAAGTGCGATTTCCAGAATTCACACGAACAGTGCGGCGGGAAAAGAGGAGTATTGCCTGGCCCAGCCTATTCCCAGTCAAAATCGTTCTTTCGAGCCGCTTAAATGACTACTCTAGGGACTGTCAAGGGGGCGCGCTGTCCTGTTTTATACAGTCTTGGGATTCAGTAGTTTGCTACCGTAAGCTCGGTCTCAAACGCGTCCGCAGAGGGCTTGTTTCGACCCAATATGAAACCCACGGATAGGAAAAAGAACGGACTGAATAAGTTGTTCAATGCACAAGAGTTTCTCGATACGGCAGGCGTAGCCAGGAAAATTCACGAATATCGTAGAGGCGAGTCTATTTATACGCAAGGCGACGCCGCCGAGACGGTGATGTACGTCCAAAGTGGCGGCGTGAAATTGACTGTCGTAAATGGGTCTGGCAAGGAAGCGGTCGTGGCCATGTTTGGCCCGACGGACTTTTTTGGCGAGGGATGTATGGCAGGCCAGACGGTTCGGATGGGCACGACTTCCGCAGTAACACCGACTACGGTGCTTACAATCCAGAAAAAAGAGCTACTGCGCGTGCTTCACGCGGAGCATGGGCTCTCTGACCATTTCATCGCGTATATGCTTGCGCGCAATATCCGGGTCGAAGAAGACTTGATCGATCAACTTTTCAATTCCAGCGAAAAGCGACTGGCACGCACGCTTCTCCTTCTGGCGCGTTATGGAAAAGAAGGCGAGCCAAACCGTGTTTTGAGGGTTTCCCAGGAAACCCTGGCAAGCATGATAGGGACCACGCGTTCCCGTGTGAATTTTTTCATGAACAAATTCAGAAAATTGGGATTCATCGAATACAACGGCAAGATCAAGGTCAACAAGTCGTTGCTTACGGTTGTTTTGCACGAGTAGAAGGCTCTCCTCTCGAATGAAGGGGACAAAAGCCGGACCCGAGGCACGAAAGGCTGCTGCCTCGATACGGCCTCCAGCGAATGCGTTCTTTGAAGCCGCACGGGTGACTCTTTTGCGTGTGGCTGATTTTTCGGAAACCAAAAATGTCACTACCAAAAATTATGCCCCCAACAGAAATCATAGACTTGACCGACTCGTCGTCACCTGGATCAATCGAAGAAGTAATTCGGCTTACGCTTCCGCCACCGCGCGCACTGCTTCCATCAAGAATAGCGGTCGTAGGCAACTACCTTCCGCGGCATTGCGGAATTGCAACGTTTACGACGGACCTATGCGACGCCATTCACGCGGAATATGGCGCAATCGAGTTGCTGGCGCTCCCAGTGAACGATACCGAGGAAGGTTACACCTATCCGCCGAGAGTGCGTTTCGAGCTTTCTGAGGACAACCTTGCTTCCTATCGGCAGGCCGCCGAGTTTCTGAATTTCAGCAATATTGATCTGGTCTGTTTGCAGCATGAATACGGAATCTTCGGAGGCCCCGCCGGCAGCCACATTCTGGAACTTCTTCGGCGGCTGCAAATGCCTTTCACCACGACACTGCACACAGTGCTTCGTGAACCCAATCCAGACCAGCGCGCGGTGATGGAAGAAATTGCAACTCTCTCGGACCGCTTGATCGTAATGAGCCAGCAGTCCTCGGATATCCTGCAGGAAGTGTTTCAAGTTCCAGCGAAAAAGATCGATCTGATTCCGCATGGAATTCCCGATCTGCCTTTCACCGACCCCAGCTTCTACAAAGACGGGTTTGGGACGGAAGGCAAAGAGGTCCTGCTCACGTTCGGCCTGCTTTCGCCGAACAAGGGAATCGAAAACGTCATTCGCGCCCTGCCTGCGATTCTTTCGCGCCACGTCAATGTCGTTTACATGGTTTCCGGAGTGACGCACCCGCATATCCTGCGTCGGGAGGGCGATAAGTACAGGCACTACCTACAAAACCTGGCGAAAGAGCTCGGCGTCGAAGCCAATGTGATTTTTCGCAATCGTTTCGTGAGCCCGCAAGAGATGATGGAATTGATCGGCGCGGCGGACATATACATAACGCCGTACAAACATAAGGCGCAAGTTGTATCCGGAACCCTTGCCTACGCATTGAGCGCCGGGAAGGCCATTATTTCCACGCCCTATTTGCACGCAATCGAACTTCTGGATGACGAGCGCGGCGCTCTAATTCCATTCGACAATCCGGAGGCTCTGGCAGAAAAAACAATCGAACTTCTGGACAACAGCACCGCAAGGCACGCGATGCGTAAGCGCGCGTATCTTTATGCAAGAGACATGATCTGGAGTCGCGTGGCGCAGAAGTATATGAACAGCTTCGAACGGATCTACAACGAACGTCTACGAAATCCGCGAGCCACATTTTTCGCGCAAAACACGGAAAAAACTCTCGACAGGCTTCCGGAAATAAAACTCGATCACCTGTATCGAATGACGGACCAGACGGGAATCATCGAGCACGCCGTTTTCGTGGTCCCAAATTATCCGGAAGGCTATTCGACCGACGACAACGCCCGCGCCTTGATCGTCTCCATCTTGATGGAACAACTGGGAACCACGGTGCCACAGGGCTACGCCGACTTGGTCTCCAGGTATCTGGCCTTTTTGTGGCTTGCTTTTGATCCTTCCACAAAGCGATTCAGGAATTGCCTCAGTTACGAACACCAATGGCAGGAACCGGGAGGCTCCGAAGATAGCCACGGCCGAGCTTTGTGGGGGCTGGGTACAGTTCTCGGGAGATCTAAGGACGCAGGGTGGAGAGGCGCGGCGGGGCGCATGTTTGAATTGGCGGTTCCCGCGGCCGTTGAATTCAAAAGTCCGCGCGCCTGTGCTTTTGCCTTGCTGGGATTGCAGGAGTATCTCGATTCGTTCCCGGGAGATCGCGCCGCCCTCGGCGCCTCCGAAACCCTGGCGAACCGATTGTTGAGCTCCTATCGCGCAAACCGTAGCGCAGATTGGAATTGGTTTGAAGGCAGCCTTTCTTATTCCAACGCGCGATTGCCGCAAGCTCTGATCCGAGCTGGGATGCGCGCCGCCAACGAAGAAATGATTTCGGCGGGCCTGGAAGCGCTGGAATGGCTAGTCGCGATTCAGCGTTGCGAAATAAAGGGTCATTTTGTGCCCGTAGGGTCCCAAGGCTTCTATTCCAAGAATTCCGAGAAAGCCCGTTTCGACCAACAACCTGTAGAGGCATGCGGAGCAGTCTCGGCGTGTCTGCAAGCGTACCGCGCGACAGGCAAGGGACGCTGGCGCAAAGAAGCGTGGTCTGCCTTCAATTGGTTCTTGGGTGACAACGATCTTCAAATCGCTCTTTACGATCCGGCTTCTGGCGGTTGTAGAGATGGTTTGCATCCCGACCGCGCTAATGAAAATCAGGGCGCGGAATCCACATTGTCGTTTCTGATGGCATTGCTCGAAATGCGCAAGCTCGAAGAATCTGACGGCACAGAGAAGAACCGCTGAGCGATGCAGCCATCAGTCCCAATTGGAAACAAAGTATTGATCGAACAATCCAAGGAACTCGGTGAAATCACAATGAAGGCAGCAATGCAACAGTATGAAACGCTTTTTTGCCGGCACTCGGCTAATCCAATTCTGTCTGGAAAGGATTGGCCCTACTCCGTTAACAGTATTTTCAATGCCGGTGCAACGCTTTTGCCGAATGGCACGACGTTGCTTCTTTGCCGCGTGGAAGATCGTCGCGGTATCTCGCATTTGTGCGTCGCTCGATCGTTGAACGGCATTGATCATTGGCAGATCGACTCTGAGCCGACGCTGCGGCCTGATCCGGAGCAATTTCCCGAAGAAGTCTGGGGCATTGAAGATCCGCGCATTACTTACGTGCCCGAACTCAAGAAATACGCAATTGCCTACACTTCGTATTCACGCGGCGGTCCCGGCGTATCTCTCGCCCTAACCGAAGACTTTCGAAACTTCGAGCGAATCGGCGTCATCATGCCGCCTGACGACAAAGATGCCGCCCTCTTACCTCGACGCATCAACGGATTCTGGGCCTTGATCCACCGCCCCATGACGCCGCTAGGAGCCCACGTCTGGATCTCCTACTCCCCGGATCTGCGTCACTGGGGAAGCCATAAACTCATGCTGGAAGCGCGGCGCGGCGCATGGTGGGACGCAAACAAGATTGGAATGTCGCCGCCACCATTCGAAACTCCCAGAGGCTGGCTGATGATTTATCACGGCGTACGACGTACGCCTTCGAGTTCTATCTACCGCCTGGGTCTCGCCCTCTTTGATATCGAGCAGCCAGAAAAATGTCTGATCCGCGGCGACTCCTGGATGTTTGCGCCCGAAGCGGAATACGAACGTCGCGGAGATGTTCAGGACGTTGTATTTCCCTGCGGCTATACCATCGCGGCGGATGGAGACACCATCAATCTCTATTACGGTGCCGCCGACTCAAGTATCGCTCTAGCTCACGGCAGCATCCGTTCGCTACTCACTTGGCTTGATGCAAATGGCCATTCGGAGCACGCAAACGACCGGCGTCACAGATAAATCGGCATAGAGGTCAAAATTCGCTCCGCATTGATGGTCACAATTCCCCATTCAAGTTGAAATTTGCTTTCTTTGTCGATCCAAACAAAGAAAGGGCCGCTCTGCAAAGGTCGTTAGCGTCTTCACCCTTTGCAGGCGGCCCCGTGTGGCTTGAACGGAGGAACTCCATTCATCGGTTCTTTGATTCATTGCCGCCGTGCCGGCTTGAGGGTAGCCCGGCACAATGGCAGGTCTTGCTTACCGGCTGGCAGACTTTTCTGATTCGTTCTGTGGTGCGCCCTTTTGCAGAGCGTCGACTAGACCGCGGCCCGGCAGAGTAATGTGCGTGCCGTTGCCTCTGACGATATCCTTCGCTTTGATGGCGTGGCCATAAACATCCGCGCTGGCTTCATCGTCCGGGCGAATCGTGGAACCTTCCAGCGATATGCCGGCAAACAAACCACGTGAACGCGAATAGCTGAGAATCTCAGCCCTCATCCAGGCGTCCGTATCCGCTGAAGCAGTTCTTCCCTTGGGTCCACCGGCGATGGAAGCATCGGCGCCCAGCTTGACCTTGCTGCTGAGGATCGATTCCATTCCGCGATCGTTCATGACCAACAAAATCAAGTCCGTCGCTTCGCCGCCGATTTGAAAACCAACACTGCCGCCTTCCAGCGCGTACATTGCAGGGGTTCCCCAGGGGCCGCGGAACTTTTCTCCCGTTCGGCAAACCATCGCTCCACGGCCGTAGTCCGCGCCAATCCCCAAGGCCAATTTCTTGACGGAGGGAAACACGATGACGCATTCCGCCTTTTCAAGTAGCTCTTGAGGAATATTTTCCGGTACGTTGAGCACTTCCTGCATCACGATGCCGCATTCGGCCAGGCGCTTTTGTTCCTTGTTCGCTTTCTTGGCGTACACCACACCCGCCACGAGGGCGAGACATCCTGCTGCTGCTAAGTATTTCTTCATTACTGACCTCCACGGTCAAAACTTCCTGCTACGACTTTTTTGTTTCCACAAATTATTGGCTGAAGGACTTTCAACGCGTTTCATCACGAGAGGGCGATGCGTCACCCGACTCTCAGGCGGGATGCTGCCGAATTGTTAAGTCACGAAACTTTCTTGGCGGCAATAATGACCAACACAATTCCGCCCACCAATGTCAGCCCGCCGAGGATCGGCGGAATCGAGACTCGTTCGTGTTCGTCCGTGGTGGCGTGAATCGGTCCGACGTCCAGAACTTTTTCCTGGTGCGTATAGCCAAAGCCCTGATAAACGAGGGCTAGCCCGCCCAGAATGATTAAGATGACGCCAATCCAAGCAATTGGTTTCATGTTCTTTGCCTTTCGCGGTTAAACCATCCGCTTTCGACCTTGAATCAAGTTGAAAACAAAGATGACCAGAGCGACGACCAACAGGATGTGAATAAAACCGCCCAGCGTGTACGACGTCAGGAATCCGAGGAGCCAGAGAATGCATAACAGCACAATGAGTGTCCAAAGCATATTTCTTCCATTCTTACTGAAAACGAGAATCGGAAGTCTTGGGCGCTGCCCGAAGATCGTTTCTCAGCTATCTCATCCTATGCTCTTCGTTAGGACCCGTCTGTTCACTTGAGTACACTGTGGTCGATTTCCACTGCGCGCTGAACGGTTGAGGGAGATGCGCTTCTGCTTATTTCGTGCGCGTGAACTACAAAACGCTTCGGCGCGGGACCCACATATCGGAAGGGGAAACATGTCAGCAGCGTCAATTCGTGGCTACTTGACGTTTGCAAGACGCGAATTTCCGTTGGCTCGACAACCTCAATCGATTGCACCCGGTATTCGAACTGACGCACTCGAGTTGTGAGTCGAATTTCATCTCCCACCCGGATATCTCGCAACGGCCGAAAAAAGGTGTCGCGGTGGCCGGCCAGGACAACGTTTCCCGGTTCGCCGGGCAATGCTGTTTTCACAATGTGGCCAACGGCGTGGCGCAGCTGCGCTGGCGAGTCTCCATGAAGTACGATTGCGCGGATGCCCAGACGAGGCACGTCAATTTCGCCCATCACCTCTCCTTCCTCGAGGGTGTGCGGTTCTAAAAGCGGGCCGGCTTGCTGATATCCCTTGGTTTCGAGCTGCTGAAACGCTTGCGACTCTGCAGCGACATATCCGGAGTAGCTTAAGGCGAACACGCCGCTCACTAAGAGCAGGTAGTACCCAACACGCAGGCTGCGTCTCCCAATTGACGAGAGTTGTGCCTTTTTCTCGGGCGGCCGATTCATCTCACACCTGGCTCGTCCTGCACGGCGGACCGCTTTTGCCCTGCGGCTGAGTAGCCTTGCCGGCTTCGCACATGTAACGCACCGCGGTCCGGCGCAACGACCTTCACCTCGGTCTTTCTAAAACCTCGTGATTCCTTCATTTGTCGCGGCACATAGCCGACCGTGTACTGCTCGCGAAGATCGCGTGCGATCTCGAGCGAAATCTTCGCAACGGATTCACCTTTACCGGGAAAGTAAGCGATTCCTCCGGTATCCTTGCAGAGTTGCCGGAGTAGTTTCGGGTTCTCTTCTTCGGTTTCTGAACCAATGAGGGCGATCGAATAGATTGTTACCTGCGACTGCCGGGCGTGCGCCAGCACTTGCGAATATTTGAGGTGGCTGGCATTGTCCCCGCCGTCGCTGATAATTATGAGAGCTTTCTTTTCCCACTGACCGCTCTGCAAGTGTTTGAGCGCCTCACTCAGAGCGTCGTAGAGAGCCGTTCGTCCTCGCGCCGTGACGGCATTAAGCGCGGATTCGAGGTCGCTCGCGTCGCTGGAAAATGGTTTGCCCTTCATCGGCTCCACCGAAACGGTGTCGTTAAAATCGACGACAAACATTTCGTCCAATGGATTGCTGGAATGCGCAAAGCCGGATACCGCAGCCGCCACGTCCCTCAGCTTTGGATCCATGCTCCTGCTGTGGTCAACAACAAGTCCGACCGTAACGGGCGTGTCTCCTTCTTCGAAGACACTGATCGTTTGCTGCTCTCCGTCTTCGTAGACACGAAAGTCGTTCAATTTAAGATCCGCCACAAATGTTCCGCTCTTGTCGGTCACCTTTACCGGAAGAACGACGAGATTCACTGACACCGCAATTTTCGCCTGCTCATGCGCTGCAGCCTGGGAACGATTTGCCGCGGCAGATGGGGTCAGCGCGAGCGGGAATAGACAGAGGAGGACGAAAGAGAACAGGAACGCGACTTGAAGCAGTTGCCATCTGCCCTGATAAGACCAGTCCGATTTTCGAGTGGGAGTCACGAATGAACCTTCTCATGAAGCAAGCGCGACCTTTCGATCGCACTTGCGACACGGAGAGCGATGCTCGTTTATGACGTCATTTTCAGAACTAGCTTCAAACCGAGCGCCGCGCTGATGGCCAAGCCACCAAGCAGGGCGATCAACGGCATGGAACCCGCCGTATGTGGCAGTTCGTGAGTTTCTTTTGTCTGTGCGACGGGTGCCACCGCGAGGGTTTCGTGAGCTTCTTGCGTCTGTGCCACTGGTGCCACCACGACTTGTTCATGTTCAACAACTGGCGCAGAGGTTGTGACCACTTCGACCGGCGGAGTCGTCTGGATAGCCGTATTTACTTCAACTTCTTTCTGCTCAGGCGTCACGGCAACGATCGGAATCGTCTTGATCGTGGTGTCGTCAATCGTTTCCGCGGCAACCGCTGGAACGATTTCCTTTGTGGTCAGCGCCAGTTGAATCGCGCGAGCCTTGGGATAAACAAATTCCTGCCCGAAGTTGTCGCCGGGATAGAACCATGCGCGGAGGGCTTCGGGAGCATCGCCGGCCCGTTCGCCGAACTTCATCACGGTATCGCCAGTCGGACGCAACCGGTAGTTATTGATCGCCAGGATCGTGGTAATAATCTGGCGTCCGTCCGCGCTGAAAATTTGAACGATGTGACGGTCAGAGAGAGAGTCGAGCAACTGGAACGTATACGTTCCTGCGGGAAGAACTTTCCCCGGCACTTCAACTGCTTCGGAGAACGTTATGATGGTTTTCTTATTCGATTCGTCGGCACGAGCACTGGGCATCGCTGTGGACCCCAGCAGGCTGACTGCAAATAAACAAAATGCTACTTTTACGGATTTCATTCTGAGTTTCTCCTGAAACTTGTGAATCTTTTCTGTCTGGTTGCGTAGGACGTAGCAGAGACGATCAGACGAGAGCGGTTGGGTTTGCACGAAAGTCTTTTTGTTTTTTCCTACGACGCAACTTTACTCGTCCCCGCGTGGAGAGTCTGTCCACTTACGCACACATTCGAATTCAGCCGACCGCCGGTTTGGTTGGGCGAACGGCGTCGACGCCGACCCGATTCGGATGGCGCACGGTTTCAATACTTCCAACAAAGTTAGTCCGCGGGGCGCGCGGCAACGGCGGGGACTGGATTTGACAGCTTCAGTTGATCGAGCGACGACAACACACTCTGCCATTGTGCCCTGTCTTTCTTTGTTTCGAGTGGGAGCGAAAGGTCGGAATAGAAGCTCAGGATATTGTCACGGAGACCCGGCGAAATCAGGTCGAATTTCCGTTCTGTCAGCTGGCTCAATAACTTCGCGTACGCTTCGTCCGTCAGCGAATATTCCGCCGCTACGGTTAGTTTGCCCGTATCAAAATCTGAGTTCGTCAGTTCCAGAGAATCTGTTCGAACCTGCTCCAGATAAATCCGGTACTGGTCGCCAGTTGTATTAATGCTCTTGAAATAAAGATCTTCCGTCTGCGCCGTCGGGTTATTGAACGCCAGGGCCTTGAACGGGCCAATCTTCGGCATGTACTTCAGCAATACGGAAAATAGCCGAGTCTTGAATCCGTCCTTCTTGTAGTCTTTTCCCCATTCTTTTTCGTAATCGGAACGCGACAGCCGGTAAAGGAACTTCGTCTTTGTAAAATTCGGCGTCTCTTTCATCAAAGTTTTCTTGTGCGTCCGCAAGGCGATCTTGGTCATCTCTGGAATCATGCGGCTGACGGCAAATCGATACGAACCGATTGCAAGATCCTCGTGTGTCAGCACGTCTTTCAATTCCACTCCATAAACAATGGGGAAAGTCCGCTCCAGCAACGGCTTCGCAACCTGAAATCCTATGAAATCGTGATATTGCTGCGACGCATAGCGATTCTTCGCCACCTGCACCATATCGAATCCAAACTCAGTTTTCAGGTGCGCCGTGTGGTCCTGCGCGTATCGCACGGAATTGCCATATTTCGCGCGCAGCTTGGGATATTGGATCGAAACAGCTTGATTGACGGCCGGATGGCCGGTGATGTCGGACGCATAGTGCGCCAACGCGCCGAGAGCGAACGCATATTCGTTTGCATCTTGGCTCTGCGTTAGCAATTCGCGAACGAAATCGCCGCTTCGAACGTAATGCACCAAATTGCTGAATTCCGCGCTGCCGAATGGGTAGTAGCCCAAATCCTGAATCACCGCGCCGCCATACGCATAACCATGCGCTTCCTGCAGTTGCGCCTCAGTAAGCGCCGGAAAGCGCTTCAACAATAGCGGGCGCAATTGATCGGTCCACACCAAATCTATGATCTCTTCATGCGTCAATACCGAATATGCAAGCGAAGCTCCGGCAAACAGAAGCATGAACGCAAGTAATGCGCCGACTCGAAGACCCCACGCACCGATTCCCCGCGGCACAGACAAACGACTAATCGGCCGGTCAATTTGATTTTCTGAGTTCATAAACAACTCTCTTCGCTTCCTTGATTCTTTCTTTGTAAAACGTGGGGCTAATCAGGGTGTTTTTCGTTGCGGCACGAAAATGTTCACGAATATCTTTCTTCACAAAGAATCGCGACAACGCCAGATAGGTCTTCAGCTCTTTCTCAAGAAACTTAATCGCGTGCTGTTTGGATTCGTCCATGTTGGCCTCTAACCTGCTAAATTTGCCCCATCAGCAGCAGAACCACGACAACCAAAAGTACGATTCCCAAGCCACCCACAGGCCTATAGCCCCAATCCCGGCTGTGCGACCAACGTGGCAACGCTCCGAACAGCGCCAGAATCAAAAAAACTACCAAAATAGTTCCAAGCATTTTTTCTCCCTGTCAAACTTTAGCCGTCGTAGCGCGGAACCCCGGCCCGGTCGCGCACTCACTTTCTGCAATCAGTGCGCGCCAGGCCATCGATCCACTGCGTCCGTTAAACCTCTACCTCAGGTAAAAACTGATGGCGATTCGGTCTCCCGGATACCTGCGGTTGTACAGGTAATATCCGTCGCCGTAGTAATCCAAATACATGTCGTCGTTGTCGTACCAATCAGCAGCCCAATATTCCGGCCACGGATCGATTAGTCCAAACCAGTAGCCGCCGTACTGGAAGCGACGATGTCTGCCGACGTATCTCACCTGAAGAGTGTCGAAGCGGAATCCGTGATCCTGTCCGTAGTAGCTGCGGAAACGATCATCCGGTATGCGATAGCCCCGATACCCGCCGCGTTGCTGCCAGCTGCGGTGCTCTCTCTGCCAGCTATTAGCGCGATCATCTCGCCACGCGGCTTGCTGTTGGTGCGCGCGGGCAGGACTGCGCTGTTCAGCAGACCGGTTCTCCTGTTGCTGCCGATTCCCCTGCCGTTGCTCTTGCGCACGTCCGCGCTCAGCTCGCAGATTCGATGTATTTTCTTGCCGCTGCCTGCGTTGTTGCTGCTGATCTTGCTGAATTCTCGCCTGCTGCTGTTGCCGTTGATTTCGCGAGTCCTCTTGTCGTTGCTGCCTAGCGGAATTGTCCTGCCGGTTTTGCTGCGCCTGCCGTTGATGGTCCTGCTCCCGTCGGGCCAATTGCTGCTCTTGCTTTTTTGAATTGTCTTGTTGTTGCTGTCGTCTCGCGTCTTGTCGGCCGTTGGATTGTTGGTTTGGGCGCTCTCGATCTTGCTGGCGCTTTGCTTGTAGGTGATCTTGTTTTACGGGTTTCGCATCCTGCTTATGTTGTTCGGCAGGTCTGTCCTGTTTCTGCGGTTTTTCCTGTTCCTTGTTCTTGTCGTGCGGATCCTGGCGTGAAAGCGCTGGGGCACTCCAGGCGAGCAGCAGAAGCAGTGATGCACTTGCAACGATTCGAACTGATTTAAACATTTGTTCTCCTCTAAAATCCCTTAAAGTCGCGGTAGTTCTGCCGGTTTGTTTAGCCAACCCGGATTCGCGATAGGTAGTGAAGCACTCCAGATACATTCATCAGCCACACCACCACGGCGATAATCACAACCCAATTCAAAAGTTTTTTGATGCTACCGGCCATGGGGATGAAGTTATTCACGAGCCACAGCAGTACGCCCACTACGATCAGGGCCACTAGAATTTGAATGAGAGGCATTGTCTTTTCTTCTTTCTGTCAGTGCGGAGAGACACTTCCGTCCAAGTTTCCCGTACTGCTCCAATCACTGCCTGGCTAAGTTGTCGTGCGAAGTCTCGGGCGCTTGTGAATGCCGAGGGGTTCAAGCTCCGGGGATCGACCGCCCAACAAAACGGTCCTTTTACAACACAACGATCATGGACGCGATCGCTGCGCAAGTCTGTTCACTTGTGCACAAGTCTCTGTTTGCTTTTTTATTAGCGCGCCCCAACAAATTGGATCTGCGGGCCGTCGCAACGACATCCAATTTCCGTGCACGGTGGCGGGTATCAACCCGGCTGTTTCCTGCTCGAATCCATACGCTTTGAGATAGCAGCTTGGCGGAGCCATTGAAACAGGAATTTTGCCGACTGCGGAAGTTTGGTGGCGTTTATCATGGTATTCCAGTCGTACCTAAAATCTGCAACCCAGCCACGCATCATATTCGCCGCAGTGACGAATTGCTTGTTCTGCTGTACCGCAGCGAAGGTGCGCGCAAGCGGGGCCAGGGCAGACGCCATAGTGCGAATCCACGTTCGACCTGAAACGCGGGGCGTGATTAGTAGAGAAATTGTTAAATTCTCGGTGTCTTCCTGATTGCTATCTGCGAATCGCCGGATGGGCGTGACCATGCCCTTAGCTTCCGCTATTGCAGACGTTTCGCCGGCCAATGCTGCCACTCCGGAAGGCCAAGTTTCGCTGGAGCGACCTTGCAAGGCCTCTACTATGGTGAATGAGTGCGGTAGCGTCGTTTCGAATGTTGATTGCAACGCAGGTGGATCGCCGCTGGCGCCGTCGGCGCCGCTGTGTCCGGCTGTGATCGAATTGGTCTTCTGCAAAAGGAAATCGCGCGCCGCTTCTTCGACTGCCCACACCGGTACCTGTGAACACTGTTCCGCGTACGCATTGATGAGCGCGTGTTCGCAAAGAAGATTGATTACCCGCGAGATTCCTCTTGAATAGGCGTGGACGGCATCCATCGTTTCCACGGGAAAGACCGGTGTTCCATTCGCACCGGCGATCCGAAGTCGCTCGGCAATGTACCTGTGTGTCTCCGCAAGCTCAAGCGGAGTGGTACTGCACCGTAGCTCGATGCGCTGCCGGATTTGCCGAAGCTCCGGTCGTCTAAGCTTGTCTTCAAGCTCCGGTTGTCCGACAAGCACGATCTGAAGCAGCTTTTCCGCACCAAGCTCCAGGTTGAGCAGGAGTCGAACTTCCTCCAACGCCTCGATCGATAGGCCTTGCGCTTCGTCCACGATCAGAACCGGCTTCTCGCCCGCCCGGTGGCGCTCCATCAACCACAGCTTGAGGCGCATGAGCATATTGCCATTCAACCGAAAATCAATGGGGACGCCGAAATCTGAAAGGATAAAATCCAACAGGTGGTTTACGGTCAGATGAGAATTGAAGATAAATGCTGTCGGCGTGTTCCGCTGTCGAAGCCAATTCAGAAGGTGATTGACCAGTGTTGTCTTGCCCGTCCCGACCTCGCCCGTGAGCAAAATCAAGCCTTTGCGGCTTTGAACTCCGTAGGTCAGCTGTTCCAGAGCCTTTCGCGTATTCGAAGCGAAGTACAAATACCGCGGATCGGGATTGCCGTTGAATGGGTTTTCACGGAGTCCAAAAAAACGCTTGTACATTGATTTCAACTCGCGGTTCAAGCGCTCAATTGAAAATGCTTTCACCGTTATTTCACCCGAGCGCTCTATTTGAATTTGGCGATGCGGAACACCAGTTCGAGTCCCCTCGTTCTACGCCAAATTTCGCCGATACAGGAGCAGGCCGAGCAGGCTGACCCCGACCAGCACCAGCGTGAATGCCTCGGGTTCCGTAACAACGACAGGCGGCAACGAGGATCCTTCATCATCTACGTCTACGGGATGAGGCCTTCCTAGGTCTTTCTTGCCGGCCTTCCCCAGTCGTTCATTTCGCACCGGCACTCGCGGGAGGAAATTGAGTTCGTCAAGTCTCTCGCTCGAACCCACATTTGTCCGGCCGTTCATGATTGCTAGCCTGCCGTCTTCGTCGAAATCTCTCATGTGCGACGCCGGATTCGATTCGCGGAATCCGCCCAGCCCCGGATTGTGACCATTGGCTGTGTCGCGCAATAAATGCTCGTTCAATCGACTCTCCATTGACACCGATTTGCTTTCACGTTCCTCGGATGCGTCGGGAATTCTGTCGGCAAGTACAGGAGCCGCAGTCAGTGCTCCGATTGCTAGTAAATACAAAATACTTCTGTTCTTCACTTGAAGTTCTCCGTAGTAGCGCCAAGCGATTCACACTGCATTGGGCTGAGCGAATACTACGGACTTCGACGAACCGCGTCTGTCCGCTATTGCACACACAGGGTCGCGGCGCGCAGGTTCTGGCCTTTTTTTCGCAAACACGCGATTTGGATTTGTTCGATCGCCGGCCACTGCGCTTCGAACGCTTGCGCGCGGCGCTCGCCTTTTTGCCGCCTCCCGAAAGACTGTCCACTAGTGGACAGTCTTTCGCTCAGGGTTCCCTTAACGTAAATCTACTGAGGAGCAAGCTAATGTCAGGTGATTCACACCACTAGCCCGGGTTATTGCAAGACCGCAATAACCTTGCGGGCCGCTCAGCCGCTATCCTTCTAAATCGCAACAGAGGAACCATGAAGCGTGTCAAAAAGGAATTTCTCGAAACTAGCCATTTCTCCTCCGGCGCCAGCCTCGGCGGCGAGGTCTCTCTCGTACAAAACAGACACAGAATCTATTCACAGGGTGAGCGCGCAGACACTCTCTTCTACATTCAAAAAGGCGGAGTCAGCCTAACCTATCGAGCCAAAAAGCGCCGTCCCGCCGTCACCGCGATTCTCGGTGTTGGCGATCTATTCGGTGAACTTTGTCTCGCAGGTTACCCGCTTCGCATGTCCACCGCTGTCACGCTCACGCCTAGCTCCATCCGCACCATCAAAAAAAAGAACATGCTCAGACTGCTTCGTGGGAAAAATGGTACGTCGAAGGAACTGGTCGCCTATCTGCTTTCCAGCATCAAAAGGCACAGAGACCACGTCGTCGAACTTTTCACCTCTTCGGCCGAACAGCGTCTCGCTCGCATTCTTCTCCGGCTCTCGCATTTGAATAATAGAGGGCGCTTTACCGCCGAGGTTCCCCTCGTCAGCCAACAGATCTTGGCGGAAATGGTCGGCACCACACGTTCGCGTATCAATTTCTTCATGAACCGTTTCCGGCGCAAAGGTTTCATTAATTATGATGATGGATTAGAGGTCCGCCAATCGCTGCGAAAAGTCCTCCGCGGTCAATAGGACGTGCACGTAGCTGCTCGCATCCTTCAGGGCGAGTCCAATGCCAGGGTCTCCCATAGTCCGGCAAAAGTGCGACCAAAGGAAGAATTTCGCGCCGAGTGAAGAGGCTATTCGCGCACATTCCAGACATACAAAAAGTTGGCGTCGCTGGCCGTCTCAACCCTGCGTTTAGCTTTCCGGGTCGCGCGATTCAACGCGGAACGAACCTTTTCCTTCGATTCGACCAATTCAGCCAAAGGAACTTTAATGGCAGAATCTACCTTCAAATTGTCGAGATCCCTGAGAATCGCGGTGACAATCTCCTTGTGCTTTCCATGTCGACCTTGCGGCACATCCGATTGCACCATCGTTTTGAAATGCATCGGTACGGCTTTGGTTTGAAGGCGGCCCATATAACCCTCCCTGTAACGCTAAAGAAACGTAACCACGCTAAGTAAACGTAGCCACGCTAAGTAAACGTAACGTTAAACTATTGCATCGTAGTTAGTCTTGCAAGTAAAGAATTTGCTCGCGTGAACCGCGCACCGCATCAAAATGTTGCCCGAAGATAAAACGGCACCGCACCTAAATCAGCCGTTTAGGCAGGCTAAATTAATAATTCGCCTTTCAAAAGATTTTACCCGTACATTCGCGGGGCTGTTAGCGTTTGGGTTCTGAAAGACCCGAAATGCTTGAGCCAAAAACACGCTTCGAACAGATTCCACTTGAGACCGTCAAGAAGATCGTTGAAAAGCAGCTCCGCCAGGAGGAAGCCGCTGAAGCCGCACGGCTTGACTACCTTCAGGTTGTGGCGTGTGCCGCCCGCGCGCAAACGGAACGACGGGATACAGTCGACGGGGCGTTCTTGCCAGCGATGCTTCGGCTGAAGCAAGCAGCGTCTGTCCAAGAATTCACCTTCACGAATGTCACCAAATCTCTCAGCGGCACTCCGCTAGAGATGAAACCCAGGTTTGCTCGCAGGGCCTCGCGGTAAGCGGTCGGCCAACATTCAGAATTCGTCGGAGATGCCCGGATTGAATCGCAAGAAGACCAAACTGCCTCTCTCAAAAAAGCCCTCTTTCGATTTACGGGGCTTTCTTGATACTGCCGGTTTGTCGCGAAAAATTGTAAAGTTTCGCGAGTCGGAAAGGGTTTACACGCAGGGCGATGCCGCCACCGGCGTCCACTACGTCCAGGAAGGTGGCGTACGGCTATCGATTGTTAACGAGGCCGGCAAAGAAGCAGTCATTGCGGTCCTGGGGCCCGGCGACTTCTTTGGCGAGGGATGCCTGGCTGGTCAGACTGTTTGTATGGGGACGGCTGCAGCCGTGACACCCACGTCAATACTATTCATCGAGAAAAAAGAAATGATGCGCGTTCTCCACTCCGAACATGAACTCTCGGATATCTTCATCGCTCACATGCTCACCAGGAACATCCGAATCGAAGAAGATCTTGTTGATCAGCTTTTCAACTCCAGCGAGAAGCGCCTGGCTCGTGCTCTTCTGCTGCTCGCTCGTTACGGCACGGAAGACAAACCCCACGGACTATTGCCGAAGGTATCGCAAGAAACGCTAGCGGAGATGATTGGCACCACACGCTCGCGGGTGAATTTCTTCATGAACAAATTTAGGAAAATGGGTTTCATCAAATACAACGGAGGTCTTCAAATCAATACTTCGCTGTTGAGCCTCGTCCTGCACGACTAGCTTGCCTTGGCATGTCTTCGTCGGCGCGCCACGCACCTATTCGCACGCCTTTTCCGGCTAAACGCGAATCAGATGCTTGGAAAACTAGTTCACTATTTCGGAGCAACCCCGCATTCGCATTCGGCTCGGATACATGTCAGTGACCACGGCATCGTCATCTTGGAAAGTTTCGCCCCCGCTCTCAATGGCGATCGCGGCCAACCACGCGGCACGTCTGACTAGGTGCAATTCTCGTCGAGTGGGAATCCGCGGCTCGCAAGAATACAGTTCCAGTTTGCCAAGTGGCCCGCGATTGGCTGAGACGAGTCCCATCGAACAAAACATGTGCAAGCCAAAATGCTTCGCGTTCCCGGCGAGCGCCGCGAAGTCCGTTGTAACGTCGTCCAGCACAGACGCGTGCGAAACCACGTTTCCTATTTCACAGGCCAGCGCACCGCAAATCCTGTTTAGAAGCTCAGGCACTGGCACTCGTTCAAAAATCGAGCGCTGGAGCTCTCTCTCAGCTATCTTCAGAAACTGGATACAGTCGCCCGACCGCGCGCGGCTTGGTTGCCTCCGGTTTTGCCGGCAGGGACGTTGTTCAGCCATTTGCAGCCTTTTTTTTCATGTCATCTTCATTGCCGGCCGAACGCGCTCCGATCTGCACGCTTCCCGGCATCTTGGACTTCATTTCATATAAAGCCCTATCCGCGGCGTACAGCAGGGTGCCAATGGTCTGAGCATCATTGGGGTAACTGGCGACGCCAACGCTGACGGAGAGGGAAGGCTGTTCGAGATCATTCCTGACTAAATCGCAGATTCGCCGCGCTACTATCGTGGCGGCGGCCGAACCCGTCTCCGGAAGCACCAATGCAAGTTCGTCTCCGCCTTGCCGGGCTGCAGTGTCTATGGACCGGCTGCAGTCCAGCACGACCTGCGACAACCGGCAAATTGCCCGGTCTCCTACCAAATGCCCAAATTGATCGTTTAACTTTTTCAGTCCATCAAGGTCCAACAGGAGAAGTGAGAATTCGCGTCCTGTGCGCTTGCTCCTGCATATCTCTGCGTGCAGCACTTCAAACAGGCGCCGATGATTTGCCAAGCCAGTGAGCGAATCGCTGGAGGCCTGGTGGCGCAACTGTTCTTCAAGGGTTCTTTGCTCAGTGACGTCTAGAACGATGATTTCATGCCCTGCCAGATTTCCGTGATCATCGTATATGCCGCGGCCACTTAGCCTCACTTTTAGCTTTGTCCCATCCTTCCGCTTCCACTCCAGTTCAACCGGCTCGATTCGATTTGTCTCAGGGATGAGGCCAGCGAAAACCGAATCCTTGCGGAGATTGGGAATGATTTCGGACTGCTGATTCGCAGACAAGAGTTCGGCTTTGTCGGCAAATCCAAGCGTCTCGACCAATGCGACATTCACATCGAGCAGCTTGCCCTCTGCGTCACAACGGTAGATTCCGTAGGTGGGGTTATCCGCGAGAGCGCGATAAAGCGATTGTGAATGGCGCAATGCGCTTCGAGTCTCTTCGAGCTCTTCACGCAATTTTTTTTCATTCAGGATTCGCCGAACGGCCATCGGCAATTGAGCGAGGTGCTCTTGTTCAACAAAGTCGCAAGCGCCTTCAGGGTTTAATTGGACAATGGAAGTGTTCCCCACTTTGGTCAGGAAGAGCAACGGAATCTCTAGACCTTTCTGATCAACGAACTGCATGCCTTGTGAGCGCTTCCAGTTCAGGCCAGGGTACTCGGCTATGATGAGGTCGTGCGGTCGCGCGGGGAGGTATTCCGCACACTGTGCCAGGTTCAATGCCAGATCCGCGGTAACCGCAAATTGTCCCTTCCTGAGTTCTTCCAGGCAGCACTCCACGGTGTCCGCGTCACGGTGAACGATGAGGACGCGGAGAGGCCGGCGTCTGTGCGAAGCCGTGGGTTCGACACGAATGCCGCTCTGTTCAGACGGCGGATTGTTGTGAGCCAGATTGAACATCGAACCCATCCGCCGAAGCACCGGGAGTCTGTGCAGCGAAATCATTGAATGGTCAGGCCTTGAACCCCTCCAATGCCGATGCTACGCCAGCAATAAAACGGAGTCTGTACAATCTTGAACACCACCAGCGGCAGCAGGCCAGGCAGGCCTTTCGCGTTCAAACCCGCAAATTCCCCAAGTTAACAGTTGCGGCGCCCGCCGTTCGATTACGAGACGCTCGCTGAAATCGATCCTTGGCGCAGCATCAAGACGCCGAGAATGACCGCGAACGACTTGAGATCCAACGGCTCGGTCATCATCTACTAGTACTAGGAACTAGAAGTCATCGTCGCGTAGCGCTTCGTTGCCGCTTCTTCATTTCGAACCGAGCCCGGCGTGCCCAGAACAAAACCCTTGATTGGAATCACGCCAGTACCTTCCAGAATATGGCGGAAATTCGCGGTTACCCTCATAAAACTGACACCGAGAAATCGCTTCGCGACTACTCTTGTAATCTCGAGTGCGTTGTAGTGTTGCCCTTCGGGTTTTGTGGATT
>Ga0247679_1000100_pt1 | contig 29712 bp, 53 predicted proteins | sample CNK20_metaG_FD_182797 | JGI IMG/M metagenome (GOLD analysis project Ga0247679, IMG submission 182797) | Soil microbial communities from Purdue University Martell Research Forest, Indiana, United States - CNK20 | ecosystem: Environmental > Terrestrial > Soil > Temperate forest > Bulk soil...
TATTGCTTTATATAGCAATCAAAGTTACTTTCCCGAAAACTAAGGAAGCGGAATACTTGGAAGACCCAGAGCTTTAGCAGTTTTGTCAGCGACATAGCCAATTCCAGCGGATTTCCAAGGGTTATTTTCAATCCATTTAAATACTTTACTTACCCCACCTGTCTTATCTACTTTTATTTTAGATAAGATATTTTCTTTTGCCGTGTACATATCGGTCATACTGGAAAAAGCTTTGGCTGAAGTTTCATCAAGTCCCGTAGCAACGCTATGGGTTGCGTCAGCCAAGACTGAACGGTTTTGTAACCAAATAGCTTTTTGGGCTTGGAGAACATCAGAAGACATAGAGTTAGCACTTTTTACACTTTGAGGCACACTGGCATCATATCTTTGCGTTGTTTCCCATAAGTCCTGCATAGTTTGATTACCGGATTTTTGTAAATAATTCTGTTCAAAATTTGCTTGCAGTTTTTCTACATTAACATTCCCTGGCGTATAAGGGTCTGCTAGCTGTTTGGCTTTAACAGCCTGCCAACTCTCGTTTAAAGTATTTAAAGTTTCGTCCGTTACAGGGGTTTTTTTCATCACGGGAATTAACGAATCCCGAAGTGCCATGCCGTTTTTATTAAGAGCTTGGAATAACTGAGGCTGGCTCATCTTGTCAGCATTAGGGATTTGCTCTTTAATAGTTTGGGCAGCTTGGGTGACCTTATCAGAGGGAATCACGGTATCAGGCGTACCACTTCTTAATAAGGTTGGGTCTTGGCCTTCAATTAAGCGACCTTCTTTTAAGGCTAATTTGGTTTCTTTGGGTGTCATTTTTGGGGAAATATTATCAGCAATCGTACTAACAGCTTTTCTGTCACTGGCTGAACTAGCTACATCCCTAACATTTTGGGTCATATCTGCAATAGCATTGCCTGTTTTTTTCAATCCCTTAAGCGCAGGGTCAACTAACTCTCCAGCTAAGCTTACATTTCCAATCGCATCTACGGCATTTAAAGCTTGGCCGCCTATTTGTTTTGCCGCTTCTTTTCCTTTTCCCAACGGAGCAACATCCACTCCTAGTTGCTTTTGGGATTTTTGGATATTGGTTTCAATCGCACTGGTCTTTGTATTAATAGGTTGAGTTGGTGAAGCTAAAGGTGTTGCCGTCCCTCCTGCATTTTTCCTAGTTGGATTACCAGTATCTACTGCTGTATCATAACCAGGGTTTTTAAATTCATTGGAAGTTTGTACTCCTGCCTGGGCTGTCCTTGTGCCTGCATCAGCCAACAATTTTTGTTCAGGTTTAACAAAAATATCTCCTAAAGCATCCCGGGTGCCACTAAAAATGTGACTAAAAGGATTGGTACCAGGAGCTTTACTATAATCCATTTGTTTGGCTCCTGCTTTAGTTGGTTGGACAAATTGGGTATTTCTAGTTTTTGGATTAAAAGGCGACTGGCTGGGTTGTTTTGCATCTGGAACAAAACCAGTTAGTTTACTTTGAAAAGCCTGGGTCACTGAAGGTGGCTCTTGAGTTGGAAAACCCTTATTAGAATCGGGAATAAAAGGCATTAAGGTATTTTAGTATATTTAGAAGAATCAAACTCGCTTAAGGGTATGGTGCCTGTTTGACCAGTAGCATTATCTTTAACATGTACTGTTCCTGAATTATCTGTACTACCCCCAATTCCTGAATAATTATTAACTAAACTGGTGGCTTCATCCGCTGTCGCAGTCTTAGCGTTCATAGCACTGGTTTGGATAGTGTCAGCTAAACCTAAATATTGGTCGGGAGTTAAACCTAAAGGAATAGCATCTTTAGCACTTTGGGCAAAGAACTGCCCGCCCCTGCCTCCTGCTACTGAAGTTTGCATAGCGGCGTAATCACTTCTAACGGTTTGAATTAATTCAATATAATTAGCCGCATCTACAGAACCAAACTTACTTTCGGCATGAGCTTTCCCAGCGGTTAAATCAGCTTCGGTAATTCCTAAATTCCCAACCTGTCCTGCTAGTTGTGCCAGTCTTGGAAACTGGGTAACTAAACTAGAGGCGGTAGTATCAATTTTAGCTACACGGTCAATAATAGACCCAGCGGCTTTAGAATTAGCTTTGTAAAGAGTGGAAATTTGGTTTATATCCATGCCCATACTATCAGCTAATTGGCCTGCGTAATTAACAATGGCGTTGCGTTTTGCTTGGGTATCTTTAGAAGAACCTAATCCTAGGGCAGGCATCTTCCCGCTATTAGCCAAGTAGAGTTTGGCGGCATTAGCTAAACCATTAAAAGACAAGCCACCCCAATTTGCATTAGCTGCATTTTTATCTGTAATAGCGGATGCATCTATTGGAGTATAAGAGGTTGGACTTCCGCCACCACTTCCCGCAGGGGGAGCAATATAAGTTTCTTTGTGGTAAATTTTGCTGTTGGCTAACTTGGCTTGGGCAACTTCTTGGGTATCATTTAATTTAATTCCTGCATCAGGGTATTTGGCTGCCAGTTGGGATACAAATTGCTGTTCGTCTATTTTAGCTTTGGAAAAATCCGTTACCAAACCTTTTTGGTAAGCTTCCTCAAAACTAGAAACCCCAGCGGCCTTAAAGAACGATGCAGGGTCTGAGAATGGCTGGCCTGTAGCGGCATCAAAGAACTGGCCATTTTTATTTACATACTTGGTAGTAATTCCAGCAGTTAACGCTAACTGCACATTGTCTTTGGCTTGGGCTTTTTCTTCATCTAGTTTCTTGGCTTGGTCATTTAAAGCTCGTTCCTGGTCAGCTAATATTTTTTGTTGGGCTAAGGCTTGCGTACTGTGCTGGGCATCAAGTCTAGGTTTCAATGCATCTAACTGAGCTAATTTAGTCTTAATGTTATCCTCAATAGTCGAATAACGGGCATCTACTGCATCATGTGCGGTTTTGGTAGCCAGGGCCAAGTCACCTTGTTTGGCTTGAATTTGGGCAGTAACCATGCCAATATCAGCAGCGCGGGCTTTAGTTAGTCCAGCGTTTTGAGCAGCTAGCACAGCAGAAGTTTCCACGCTACCATTACCCCCTAAATTAGCCTGCATCTGGTCAAAAGACGCAGTCATGGTTTTCAGTTTGTTATTTAAAGCAGTAAGGTCAGCATTGGCCTGGGTCGCTCCTGAAGCTTTTTCTGCGTCTAGGTAGGCTTGAGCTTTACCACTATCTTGTCCGGTTAGGGTAGCCACATCATTTAACAACCCTTGGTTTTGGGTATCTAATGGGGTATCAGAAGGAGTTAAAGACTGGGTCACTTGGTCAACAGTCTGTTTAGCTCCAGCCACAATCGCTCCTGAGGTATCAGGTGAAGTGACTGTCGGAACAGGCGTGGGAGTATTGTTAAAAGCCTGTGCTGGACTCATCACAGTTGGAGTCGTTGAACCTAGGGCATTAGGATTAGACGCTAAATAACTTGCGTTATCCGTTGCTGTTTGGGACGGGTTGTTATCAACCGCTTGTACTGCCTTATTTCCTGCTTGTATCAAAGGGTCGGCCATATTATGGATGTCTTAATAATCCTAGTTTAATTAATGCTGTTTCAATATCTGCAATTCGGGCTTTGTTATTATTTATAACATCCTTAGCAGTACCGTTATAAGTTCCACCAGCTGAACCCGTTGCTCCTAAAGTTAAAGCTGGCTGGGGAGCATGAAAAATATTCTTGCCTTGGGTTTTATCCTCCACGCCAGTCTTTTCGTAAGTTACATCATTTTTTAATGAATCATTCATAAAATTACAAATCTACGTTAGCGTCATCACTTGGAGTCCCGTAAGTTGCAACTCTTTGCAAGGAAGCTCCTGTTGCGGTTACTCCAACAATTATATCTTCAAGCTTATTAGGTTGGTTAGTCGTTGTGCGTACTGGATTAAATTTCAAAGTCTGCTTAGCCCCTACTTGAGCGTAGGTTTTAATCTCGGAACTTATTAAGTCATTACCACCATTACCATAAGCTACAACCTGAACTTGCTGTCCTGACGCAAGCTTTTGGCCTAAAACAACTTTAGTGTAATCGTATGTATGAGGTTGTCCCATATTAACATCTAAGCTGGTAACACTTACGCTGCCTCTTGTAGAACCGACATTAAAAAACCACAAAGCAGGGTTATCATTGCCTAGAATAAAATTTTTACCAGAAACCAATAAAGCTTGAGAAACACCATTCACTCCCTGGGTTGAGTAAGGGACGTAAAAAATCTTTTGCTGTCCGGTTATAGGGTTCCCGTAAGCGTAAATATAAAAATTAGTATTCACTGAACCGTCTACCCAATACAAAGAACCTTTAGTGTAAACAATCTGTTCGGCGTTAATAGGTTTTCCCATTCTCGCTAGTGTAGTAGTCGGAAAGGGACGAATCATTTTTGGGAAAGTCGCAACATTTAAAATCCAAATACCATTATAAGTAACCATTTGGATAGTATTGCCTTCAACAACCTTAGCTCCAATTATATAAGAATCGCTAAACTCCCAAATAACATCACAAACAATTCTTCCATTAGCATCAGTCTGAACCATATCCCAGAAATAAACTTTGCATTTAAAAGAACCTGTCGTTCTATCTGCTGCGTCTTGAGCATTGTTATCAGCAAAAATAACTAAGTATCTTCCATCGTTAACTATGTCTCTAACAACAAAATCTGAGTCAATTAAATGAGTAGAACCACTAGGGGCAGTCGCTGATGTTAAAACTCCAATATTTCCCACCATTCCAAAATATAAATTGCCATCAGCACCCTCGCAGAATCTAAACATAAAACTTCCTGCTACAGATTCAGCCCCAAAAGTAGTCGCCACATCATAAAGAAAAACATCATTATTCCAAGCAGGAGCGTTACCGTTTATATAATAATGAGTTGTGGCATTCCCATAAGTTACATAAACATTCCTGCCTTGGTAGGTTGTTAGTCCGTTGTGATTAATCGCTGTACCAAAAGGTAAGTGTTGGTCAATGCCAGCAGTCTGGTCGGTCACTGTGTAGGGTGAATTTTGTAAAACTTGATAAATTTTAGTCTGAGTAAGCACATTAATATACCCCACTCCAGAAATATTAATACTGGTCATAAATTTGGGAGTAGTCGCTAAGCTTTTGCTATCAGGGACAAGTGAAGGCAACGCTAGCCCTCCTTGCTCAAAAGGGTCGCAACCCAGAAAAGACTCAAAAAGACCGCCCATAGGTACATTGGGTTGGGCTGATTGTCCTTTCATCCAGTCTAAATTTTTATACTCAAGTATTTTTGACATTAGACTATTGTGAGTACTCCTGCGTTATTATAAATATCACCTGTTGAAAGCCCAGAAGAACCTGTCGCAAGTCCTGATATATTTAAACGGCCCCTATGTCCACTCGCACCACCAGAACTTAATACCATATTTATATTGCCTCCATTAGACCCAGTTCCGCCACCGCTAGCATGTCCAGGAGTAATAGTTATAGCCCCCCCAGCTCCACTTACAGTTCCCCCATTACCAGCGACGAGAGTTAAAGCACCACCATTACCAATTACTCCAGTATTAACATCACCAGCACTTACTGTTACAGCCCCACCGTTACCAGCAACCGAATTCGACCCACCTAAGCCAGCACTAATACTAACTGTGCCACCATTTCCACCACCAGCACCAGCAACCAAAGTAGTCGCACCGCCAGTAGTCGTACCACTGCCACCGTCTTGGGCACCTAAATGTAAATCTCCACCAGGACTATTTGCGCCACCATAACCCGCAAAAACAAATACATCCCCACCATCTCCACTTGTAGCACCCCCGTCACCAGCGGTGAGGGAAACGGAACCGCCATTGCCATTTCCATTACCGATACCAGCATCTATCTCAACCGCACCACCATCGCCATCTCCACCAATTGTTTGTCCTGCGGTTATTAAAACGTGTTGACCATTATTATCTCCATAACTGTTCCCAGCGGTAATTTCAATCTTGCCACCGACTCCGTCGCCTGCGACTGGAACGTCACTAGCATTTAGGAATATGCTTCCTCCATTGCCACTTGTAGAACCAGGTATTCCAGGGTTTAACACGATTGGTGAAGCATTGCCTGTAGCACCAGTAGCACTGGGTGTTGCGATAGTCGCTAAGGCAACACCAGCGGCCTCTACCTTACCTAAAGTTAGTTTGTAATTAACATCGGCTGTTTCGGTATATTTAAAAAAGTCACTTCCTCCAAAGCTTCCTGCATCATTAAACTGAATATCCGTATCATTCCCTGCGGGAGGCGTACTTGCACCTGCATTCAAATTAGAAACTTTAATTTTCTTTGTACTTCCGTCCCCTGCCACGTCAACAATAGGCAGCAAATCATTAGCAGATGTGCTACTAAGTTCACTCAAATCAGTTATTCGTTGGTCAGCCATTAGTGTCTAATATCTAAAGTTAAATTATTGTTTGAAATAATAATCTTTCCACCATTTTCCTGAAGTAAGTAAAAACCGTCTTCTTTTAGTAAGTAAGCCAAGCTGCGGTTATCATTACTAAAAGTAGCGTTAGAACTTCTTGCATTACTAGTTAGGGTTCCTGTGTGCCTTGTGTCATTAGTAAATGTTGGCATTTAACGTGGGTTTCTATAAATTGGTCTTAAGCGTTTAGCTTGGGGAACTCGGAATGAGTAATGCTCAACAATATTGTCTACAATCCCAGGGACGTTAGCGTAACGAGTTCTAATACCGTAGATTTCGTTTTTTAAATCATTCACTAAGTCCTGTTTATAAAGTTTGGCATACTCAAGAGCGGCTAATTTGGCAATAACTTCGTGAAAAGCCGAGTCAAAACCTGGCTCTAAACTATCAGTTCCTGTAGTTGCAAAATCAGTTTTGGCGTCCCTATAATATTCCACATAAACATTTGCCCCTGCCGTAACCTGAGCAGCGGTGAATTTTGGATAAATGTTAATCCCAGCGGCAGTTGCGTCATATCTAGGGGTGGACTGGGAAAAGAGTTGGTCCACATTCGGGTCAGCTTTTACTTTCCAAAAATCTGGGTCAGCAGTATCAATCGGTAAAGCTTTGGTGTAGTTAGTCCCGTCATAGCAAATCCCCACAGTCTTGAGTTTCAGCATCTTTAAAGTCGGGTCAAATTCATAGTCCCGATTAGTAGTGCCAGTAAAAGTCCCAGAGGGGAAAGTTGTGTAATTGGCATCGTCAAAATCAAACCCATCCTCAGAGTTTAAAATCCACCTTATGACCTTTTTGTGGGCAACGTTAGCCCAGCGGGTGAATTGCTGGAAAAGCGTGGTATTGCCTGTAATCCCTGTAGCTCCTAAGCCACATTCGTCTTCCATTTCCTGAACTAAGCCTTGTCTGGTTGAAGTGTCATTCCACTGCATTTGATTTGTTTAGTATAAAAAAAGGACAGCTCTTTGCGAGCTGCCCAGTTATCCTGCGGCTATTTAATATACTGTTATTATAGCAAGAAAACTACTTAGAGGCAAGTTTTTTGCGCCTAGCTTCTTTCCAATCATCGAGGTGGCTGAAAATATCAATGACCACTTCGCCGTTTTCCAAGCGAATGTCGGAAAAATCTTCAAATTCGTCAGTTAATAAAGGTTTGGCCACTTTTTGAGTTAAGGGGATAATCAGGTCTTTAAATTTCTGAATCTTTAAACCTAACTTATTTCGTTCAGTTTCCCAAGCTTCTTTAACTTTTTTCTTTTCTTCGTACTTTAAGGCAAAAGCAGGGTCAACTTCTTTCTTAAGTTTAGCGTAAATTTGCTTTTGAATCTCTTCCATTTTAGCCATTAAGACTTTCAGTTCGTCTGTGGTTTTGGCGGCTTCATCTTCAAATTCCTTTAAATCTATAGCCTTTTCTGCCACCTGGATTTCTTCGTCAATCTTTTTCATGTCTGCCTCAAGAGTTTCAATTTCTTCAGACATTTCTCGTCCCTGAATCACAGCCTCAGTTTTTTTCTCTAATAATTGTTTAAGTTTGGCATGCTCTATGACAATTGTGCGCATTGTTGTTGAATTAATTTTAAAGTTTCCCAATGTTCATTAGTAGTATACATCCTGCCAGAAGAAGAGGCTGTTGGTAAATGTTTAATCTCTATAACAATAGAATTAAACGGCTGATTTAAATAAGTAAATACCCTGTCCGCTTCCCGTAAAAATAAAGGACTCACTCCAAACTTATCTAGGTAACGGCTAAAGTTTAACATGGACTTAGGAAACAACGCACCCCAACCTATTAGAGTCATGCCACAGGCAGCGTAAAACTGCTGGTGGCCTGCGGAAATAAAGTTAGTTAATTGACCGTTATACTTGGTTTTTAGCAAATCTACATCTACCAAACAATCATCATCCTGTAAATAGATTACCTCATTTTTGGCCTGTTGGGCTAGTTCATAGCGAGCTAAAATACTCGGACATTCGGTTTTAATTAGGATTTCGTCAAACTTTCCTAATAAAGAATCCAAGACCTCTTTGGGGTATTCTTTTTCCTTGGTGATAAGCACAGCGGTAATTTTCATATAAAGTGATCGTTTAAATGTATATCTTCAAAAGTATTGTTTAGAATAAAATTGGCTAAAGCATTATAATCAAACCATTTAGGGATTTTTAAGTGTCCAGGACCCACTTCCTCCAAGGATTTATCTTTAAAATTAGGAATATCGTCTTTGTTCACAAAAATATGATTAAGGGTTTGAAACTGTTGCTTAAGTTCAGGCTTAAAACCATTAAACATTTGCATATCCGACCAGACAAATAGTGGCTTTGTGAGTCTTTGTTTTCTGCGGTTAAACTTTTCTAATAAGTGATTAACTCCTTTGCTTTCGTGCGGCCAGTGAATTTCAATGTCCCCTAAAAACATCACTGGGGTATGGTCATAATCAAGTTTGGTCATGGGCAATAAGGGAGTATCAAACCTTGGTTCTTGATTGATGTAGTCGTCATAATTTAAGCAAAACTTCAGATACTGCTCATCGCTTTCAAATAATGAGCCAATAAACGGAGAATGATATTCCTGCTTGAGTTTCTTATATAAGAAATAAGCCAAACAATCGTTAGTTATATAGGTCATATCAACTCTAAAATCTCATCAATAGTATATTGTTCAACTTGGGAAGAATTTAGTCCGCCTTCTATAATAATTTCGTGTATATTTTCACTATCTTCCAGCCCAGTAACTTTAACGGGGATATGCTTTAAACCTCCATATTTCTCAACCATAGCGTTAAGTAAATCTCCCATTCGGATAGACTTCATCTCGGTAATATAGGGAAGAGAGTCTTTAGCTTTATCAAGGCATTCAAATATTAAATCTACTGCATGTTCAACCGACCAAAAAAACCTTGTTGCATCAGGATTGCTAATAGTTACTTCTTTGCCTTCCAAAATTGCTTTTTTCCATCTAGGCAAAACCGAACCTGTAGAATAAAGCACATTCCCATATCTTACTATCCGATATTTAGTATCAGGATTAAATTTTGCGTACTCAGTAAATAAGCGTTCCATTAAAAACTTCGTGGTCCCGTACACGCCCTTACGGGAAGCGGCCTTGTCAGTACTAATCCCGATAATAAACTTAGGTTTATACTTTCTGGTAGCCTCTAAGAGGGCTATTGGGATATTAATTCCAATCGTTTGTTTAACGTTCTGCTCGGCAAGACCAACGTGTTTTAGGGCCGCTAAATGATACACAGCATCGACCCCTTGCATCGCCTTATCGCAAGTATAGGGGTCTGTAATATCCCCAACCATTAATTCTACATGAGGAAATTTTTCTTTAAGTTCAACAAGTCGTCCCTCATTACGAGCGAGAACTCTTGTTTTTCCCTCTAATCTTGATATCAATTCATGTCCAAGAAAACCACTACCACCAGTTACTAAATTCATATGCGTTTTTGTACTTCTTTAATGTCTTCATCATTTAACCCATCCAACTTAACACCTTCCCAACCTTTGGAAAGGGCAGAATGAACGTTGTATTTTAAACACGGCCTATGAGCCATTTTCATACCTGTAGCTTTAAATATCCGGCTACCTCTAATCTCAAAGTCCCAAGGATTAGTAGTTTGCTCAAGTAGACTAATCAGATACTTGCGGTTCCATAAAGTATACTGGGTCGTTACTGGATATTCTTCATTCTCTTCTGGGGTACAGTAACAGAGTTTAGCGCAGACTTCTTGACCAAAATTCACGTCTAACAATTGCAGGGTTCCGGCAATTAAGTAATCATCTAGGGCAAAAATAATCTTTTCGTCCTCTAGCTTTTGCAGATAATCAGCAACAAATTTAGACCAACCTTCTATTTCACCAGTGTAATTAAGCCAAACAACATCAAATCCTGTCAAATATTTATCTACAAGATACTTACTAGCAGGTACGAGTTTTTGGCTACCTGGATAACCGATTAGTATAATTTTCATAAATATTAAGCTTACTTAAGTCTATATATCCTTGTTCTTCGACCTTTAAATCTTCTAGTTCTTTATTTTTAATCATATCAAAAAGTTGAAGTCCTCTAGCAGCTTGTTCCGGCTGTAAGTAGCAATTCCAGCCTATCATTTTAATAGAATTGTCAGACAAAGGTTTTTCTTCCCGCCCGTCAAACCTAGCTAATTTAAACCAGTTGTAAGCTTCCTCGTCATTAATTAAAATCATGCCCCCTCTGCCTATGGGTAAAAGTTTTTTAGAGTGAAAACTTAGACAATGAAAACCACCTTGGTACATATTTTTCTTAAATCTTAAAGCTCCGTCTGTTACATTATAAGGGGGGAAATCATAAACCCCTTCCCACTTATAATCCCAAAACCGAACTCTACCACCAGCATGAAGCACAGAGCAAGGTACAGACGGGTAAGTTAGTTTAGGCACGCTCACCTCTTCCACTTTTAAGTAAGCAAAGCTAAGCAACAGAGCCGCTGTGCAACTTTCTACTGCCACCGCATATTTAGAACCCGCATACTCGGCAATAACCTGCTCAAATGTCCTAACTACATCATAAGCTTTACTCATAAAGTGTTTTCTTTCATGTAAGAGGGATTAATAATACTGTCCTGGTATTGGGCTAAAGTCACACCCCTAGTCTGTAGTTTGTAATTTTCGTATTCCATAGTGCTAATATAATGCTCACTTCTAGCGTCTTCCATATGCTCAACCCACAAAGGCGGCCAAAGATAACCATTTATTAACCCCATCTCTGCCTGATATTCAGACAAGCCCATAACTCCTTGCCCTCCATAAGCTTTAAAATCTTCCCGTCTGATGATGAATTGTCCACCAATATGGTGTTTACGCCACAACTTTATACCATTAAAATCTTCAATGTTTGGGTTTAAGTTTTCTAGGTCTTGAGGTCTAAAATGTAAACCACCAATAAACCCAAAATGGTATTTACCATGGGCTTCTAATAACCTCTTTGACCAATCAGAGGGAATCAGCATATCAGAATCTACCTTACCTACAAATTCAGCCTTTGATTTTAAAAATACTTCACTGGTAATCTTTGCCAAACTTTCATTTTTATCACCCAATACAATATCTATCCTTAAATTTTTTATACTATATAAATAATTAATCACTTCTAAATTAGAAGCATTGTCCCAAATCGTTAATTTATCAAAATCATTAGCTAAGACAGTCGGTAAGGACTTTTGTAAATATTCCAAACGGTTATGGGTAATCATTAACAGGTCTAACATAGTTTTAGCATTTCACTAACTCGCTGTTTATAAGTGTGTTCATTGCGAACTCTTTGGATGGCTTTCTCTAATTTTTTCAATCCTTCGGCTTTATGATCTTTGTAATAATTAACTAAATCCTGGTATTGTTCTTTTGACTCGCCAATAATTAATTCGTCCTTATCAAACCACCTTGCCATCTGCGGCACCCAGTCAGTAACCATCAGTCCTCCAGCCCCTAAAATACCCCAAAACCGTTCATTAATCATCATGCCTGGCTTATCCGATAATCTATTCTTTTCCTTAGATATGATATTCTTTTGGAAATTTCCATGCAGGCTTAAGCAAACATCCGCGCCTCGGTAAATTGCAGGCATATCTTTTGGCAAAGTAGCGTAAATTCGAGTTACGTTAAGCCCGTCAAAATAATCCTCGCTTCTTAAGTTATAACTATTACCTGCAAACACAATACTACCTTTTCTTTCAGTCTTTCCGTCATCAATTAAATCATTATAAGCATGGGGGAAAAAAGTCGCCTCAATACCTTCTAATACTTCCCCTTCCCAAGCAGTCAAAAAATGCTTACTCATAGCCCTAACCATATTATATCTTAAGTAATCTTTATGAGGGTAATTAAAATGTTCTAATAAACATAAGACCTTGCCACCCCGTCCCACAAAGTTATCCAAAAATAAAGCACTAATCATGCTCACAGATTGGACAATTACATAGTCCGCTTCAAGGCGTTGGGTTACGGATTTAATTTCTGCTTCCTGCCCTAATATCCGTAAAGCGTCAGCGATATTATACAACCAAGCAGTGCCACCATTGACTCCGCCAGAAATCATGGCACTGGAATAGTCGTGGTCAGGGGTTAGGAGTTGGAATTTCATCTAAATAAAAGTTATTAATTTTTCTAAGTTCGTATAACTTTAAATCAGCTGCCCTATGGGATTCAGCATTCTTTTTGGTTTTATCAGCTTCGGGAATCCATGCCCCACTAGTTATAGGATAATGAGCATGGAAAATATTAGCCTCTATAACTTGGAAATATTTACCCCTACCTTTCATAATTTCAAAAAATTCCACATCACAATACAAATGGTAATATACTAAAGGAAAATATTGCCGGAACACTTTAATATGGGCAAAGGCCGCATCGCACAAATTAGCAGTTACTGCCCCATCTAAATCAGGAAACTCCCGAATATAAGCATCATAAAGTTTTTGAAGAGTATCGGGCTCAATAAACATATCATCAGTTAAAAAAAACACTAAGTCATCCTGTCCAACTCTCTCCAGTAACCGTCCAAATGGCTTAACTACTCCTTCGCCCGTAGAAACTTCAGTAGCCACTTCAAAAGCCTGGTTACAGACACTAGCTGAAATAGCCCCTAAAGCTTTAGTTAATTGGTCTTTTCTTTCAGGAGTTGTGGGGATAAGAATTTTTATCATAATGGCCACCTTTTGCTTCTACGAAAATGAAACATCATAATTTCTTCGCCGTCTTGATAAAGCTTCCCGTCTTCTTTTTTTAAATTCGGGGTTTCAGTGTAAGGATTTCCTTGCCAAAACGTATATTTATACCTTAAGCCACTTTGTTCTAAGGCTCGGCTAAATTCTTTTTCTACCCAACCATTTGGTTGACCCTGAATAAATTTTTGCCAATCACATTTTCGAAATAAGTTATTAACTTCTAGAGTATTCCGGTATAGGCTCCAGCAACCATTAACATATTCGTGGTGGTTAGAATGAACATCTAAATTGCTTAAAAATTCGTCAGTTATCCATTTATCCACATCCCCATAAACACAGTCTAAATCAGTATGCCCCCAAAAATCATAACCTTTTATTTCCTTTTCATATAATACCCCTAGCATGGCTCTGTAGTCCCAGACTTTGCCTGTTCCCTCTTGGACAGTACATTCTACCCCTAAAGTTTTCTTAACCCGTGTCTGAAAAGTCGGTAAATAAGTATCTAGTAAAAAGTCATAACCTTTAGGAAAGCGATAGTGTTTATACCATTCAGGAAGTTGGCCGAAATACGGCACAATCATTAATTTTTTAATAAATACACTCCTTCCTTATAATCCGTAAACTTAAAACCGCTTTTAATAAATAAATTCATTGAGGCTAAATTCCCTTCCACAATCTTAGCGTAAAACTTGCCTGCAATTAATCCCAAAGCTTGTCTGGCTAGTCCTTTACCCCGAAACTCTTTAACAATCCTGACACTAATTTCCCTATCAGCTTCTACCCGCAAGTCCCCCACGCAATTATCATCTTCAATTAAAATATAAAAATAAATACCCTTTTCTTTTAATTTTTTTTCTAACCAAAATAAATGATTTTCTCTCTTAATTTCTTGATGGGTCACAATCGCCCATTTCCGCACCTCTGGGTCATTTTTCAAATCCAGCAGAAAATCAGCGTCTTCCATAGTTACTTTGCGGAATTTCATATGAGTTTGGAATTAGGAATTACGCAATGCCCCCCAATCGGAGTCATAATCGGCTGCAAAACAGGCCGTTGAAATTCAGGGTGGCCCAGTTGCTTATAACCCTCGTTGTAACTGATATTAGCCAAACTATAAGCTTCAGCAAACGGCACTTCATGCTTAATACAGAGTTCTTTGGCTCGTTGGGTAAATTCAATACACGCCCTGTAATACTCGGTATCAAGTAGCTTCATTAGTTCAGTAGTTTCGCTCTTATCACAAACTTGCATAGTCAATCCTGCCCGTCTAAAATAATCTGCAACTTCACTGGCTCCGTCACCCCCCAAAAACTTAATGAACGTTCTAATGCCGCTTTCCAAATTGGGGTGTAATCCTCTAATGGGACTATGAAGCGCGTTGAGTTGTTTACTGGTTCCGACTGGGACTGTAGAATGTATGACGGTATACTTTGGTTGGTATTTTTCTTGGTATTGTTTAACATCATCGATAAATTTATCGGAATAAGGGAAACAAATATGGATAATTTCTGCTTTTAAGTCAGGTTCGTGGAAAACTTTTTTTTGCTCATCCCACACTGCCGTAGGGTATTGAGTAAACAAAACAGCATCTAAGGCTTGTCCTACTTCACCATAACCAATTATAAGGGTTTTCATTCGTACCACTCCGAACGCCCTCGCACCGCTATAAAGTGCGGGGCAGTAGAGGGCAAGTTAATTTGTGAGGTGTAGCAATTTAAAGCTTGATTTTTTATATCTATCTCTATTTGTGTAGGTTTAATTTCTCTGGTGCCATTAATCCATAAGTTCGTGCGGTTATAAGAAGTATAAGTAGTTACCTCAAAAAACTCTTTGGCTACTTTACCAATCATATTATGGTGAAAGTTACCATTTTCGTGGATAGCCGGAGCATAGATTTTTTTAAACCCAACAAAGTTTGGGAACAGTAATCTTAACTTTTCTTCGCTTAAAGTATCATCCCTCAAACCAGCAAAAAATACTGGGCAACCTAAAATTTTTAAAGCATTAATCGTTTCCTGTCGTCTTTGTTCAGCAGTTATTCTGTCGCCTCGATTAAACTGGATATAGGAGTCAGTGACCATTAACACCAAAGGTTTTTCCCGCAGTAACGTATAAGCTCCAAACAAAGCTTCATCATCGTTGTGTGGGGAAATAAATAGGTTCATATAACTATTCCATTTCGTATGGTGATTAATTGGCCGTTTTTAAATTCACCGTTAATTACTAATTGAACTACCTTGGCCACTTCATCAGGGTCTTGGGCTTGACCTTCCAATCCTAGCTTTCGCCACATTTCAGTATCCGTGGGTCCTGGAGCAATAACATAACATTCTCTCTCCCTGGCCAGAATTTGGGCATACATGTTTAGGGCTGCCTTAGAAGCGGAATAAACAGGGAATAAACCATTACCTTTAAACGCAGCAGTAGAAGAAATAAAGATAATCTTTTTGGCTTTGATGGTTTTAATTAAAATGATATTGGAAATAACATTAGCTTTAAAAGTTTCTAAAACATTGTTTTCATCAATAATTCCGTGAGCACATATCAACCAATCAAATTCTCCATCGGTATTTATTGCAAAATTAGGACGAGCTACGCAAGTAAGTTCGTGGTTTTTTAACCTATTTTTAATAGCCGAACCAATTCCTCCCGTAGCTCCTGTTAAAAGAATCTTATATGCCATGTTTTTTCCTAACAATTAAGATTGCGTCTAAATAACTCATGCCCCCATGTGAAATTCCTGATTTAAGTTCGGTTTCAAAAATCAAATCCTCACAGTACACCCCCCGCTTGCCTTGCTCTAACAGAGTTAACCACAAATCCCAGTCTTGAAGTCGTAAAATAGTTTCATCCCAAGGACGCTCTGGCAAGTCAGCAGTGCGAATTAATGACATACTAGAAATATAATTCTTCTGCTTAAGTTCTTTAGCATCCCATGGTCTATGACTCCAAGTATCTTTACCTAATTTATACCGACCATAACAGTAAGAAGCTTTACTCATTTTTAAAGTCTTGAGCATGGTTTCTAAAGCCCTAGACTTCCATTCAATATCGTTGTCTGAAAACAACACAAAGGGGCTTTTAACCTGCTTTAAACCCTCATTTCTGGCCCATGGTGCGCCTTTTCCTTGGTCCTTGACCTCAATAACCTGAAAGTCTTGAAAGGTCTGTAAGGCAAGGGAATTTAAAGTAATCTCCGCAGTATCCATTTCCCTTAAAGGAATTACGATAGTAATGACTGGTAAGCTTGAGTCCATAAGTGAATGTTATTTTTAATAGCGTACTTTTCTAAAACGTACTTCTTGGCCTGTTGGCCGATATTTTTTCGCATAGCTGGGTTTTCAATTAAAACCTCTAGGGAGCGTTTAAAATCACTAGCATCAAAGGCTAAACTCAAATAGTTCCTGTCTTCAGGATTAACTTGGTAAGGAGAAAGATTATCACTAAATCCAGCAGCTACTACCGGAATTTCTAGCATAGAAGCTTCTAGAAATTTTAAGTTACTTTTGCATCTATTAAAGTAGTCATCTTTACGAGGGATAACAATTATGTCGAGTCGCAGTTCGTTTAAAGCATCAATATAGTCCGCTACAGGCACAAAGGGCTGCCATTCCACATTTAAAGACCGCCAAAACTCGTAATCGGACTGATACATTTCTCTGACAACCACAGCTTCGGTATCGTTATTATTAGGGCTTTGGGGTGGCAAAGCAAACACAACCAATTGCACATTCTTCCGGTTACTTAAATCTTTTAATAACTCTTTAATTTCTGTGTAATCCCCGTTAGAGGCCACGGAACCCACAAACCCTAAGCGCACTTTTTCGGTTTCGTTTTTTAAGGGTTCTGGCCAGATATCAGGGTCAATACAATTTGGTAATACTACCACGTTCTTGTTTAGCTTACGGTATTCTTCTGCTAAAACTTCAGTAGAACAGGTCACCATGTCTGCCATTTCGCAAAACTTGTCTAAACCCGCATCCACGTGCTCTAAGGCTTTTTGTAAATTCTTCCCTTCAAGATTTTTATAAGTATCGTCATTGTCCGCTACAATCTTCTTGCCTTGTCCCCGAAGTTTTAAGGCAATTTCCATGCTCCGCCAGTCATTAGGGCGGTGAAAAATTACAATATCCGAACTTAACACTGCTGCTGTCTGACGTTGACTATCAATCCTAGGGCTTCTTAAACTAGTACGGTCCCCGTCCCAGCCAGCTTCAATCATGGGAACTAAAGCCCTAACATACCAACAAGACTCAAGAAAAGAATTACAAAAATAAACCTTGGGGTTTTCTTTAGACATTTTCCTCCAATTTAGCTAATTCCTCTTTCATTTTATGTATCTGGTCTTTTTTCTGCAACTTTAAAGCCACCAAATGCTGTTCGGCTTGCTCTATTTGCTGCTGAATTGTTAGTTTGGTGTCAGTAGGTTGAAAATTAACAGGAGGACTAGTAGGCTCGACTGGAACATTAATTTTAGCTTCCACTTCTTCTTTAGTCGGGACGTAGCCTGGGGTATTGAGTTCTAAAACAGTTTTGGTTTCGGGGTCAATAATATTTCCCATCGGGTCAATCATTTCCTTGGTACGTTTCATATTCGGACTTATCACCACACCCATAATTACCTCGTTGCCTACTGATGTATCCCAGCAACGGGAGAACACCAGTAAGATAATTAGTTATAGAATAACATATTATTAAGAATTTGTCTAAGCTGGGCTGAAAATCGCAATGCCAGCATTGTCCCTATTTTCAATAGTACCATACAGTAAATCTGCGGTGGTAACAGTTGAAAGGTAGAACGGCACATAACTTGACTGGACACGCACACCATAACGACCAGTCATGGATGAGCCTAAACTGCCGCCAGTGCCCAAAGGTGAAGTTGCAAAGTGCAAAGCATCTTTGTGGGCTAAAGCGTTGTATCTACCTGTAGAACCGCTAACGAACTGAATGTTGTTAGAAATATATACAGGAATACCATACAAAAGCGCAGCTGGCCTTTTGGCTGTCGGGTCGTTAATTGGGGAGTTAATAGCCAAAGAAAACTTGTTAATGGCTTGTAACTGCTTCCAAAACACAGCCGGAGAGAAGAAGAAAGCTACGTCTTGGGTAGTGTCTACACCATTGGACTCTAACTGGGAGATAGCAGACAAAATATCGCTATCTGCAACGTTGGTACCGGAAGTACCAGCAATCCCACTAAAGCCAGAAAACAAAGATGCTAGAGCAACTTCAAGTTTCTTAGCCATGGTGTATCCAGCATTCATTGCATACTTTTCTTGTAAGTAATACGAATGCTTCATCTGGGCAGCTTCACGGTCTTCAATGGCAAAGGAAACTTCATACCATTGGTCAATAGCCAAGTCAATCTTGGTATCTGTTGGAGCGTTCAAAGTTACCGCAGTAGCGTTAGTCTTTGAGTTGGCTGTCATTTCCGTAGTGGACGGAGTGTAAAGGTGGTTACCGCCAGCAGCCACTTCTGCGCTGCGGTCTACGAAAAAATCGGCTAACATTAACTTCAGTTTAAAGAAGTCGTTTATCTTTTCTCCCCAAATCGTAGGTATGTAGGAGGCAAGAGTAGTCAGGGTCTCTGACGTGGTTGGAAATGCCGTAAAAGGCCTTTCTTATCCTATTGGATATTCTGCGCTGCTGCCATTGCTGTAGCCTGGTGTTCTTCACGCTCTTGGCGTTGTTCGTCAGGGGTCATATGCACTAAGGATTTCTTTGCTTTATAAGTTTGCTCTTCTGAACCTTTAGAGGCTCCAAGGGCTGCTTTTTTCTTCCGCTCTTCTGCCACGTTTTTGGCGTGGTATGCTTGGAAAGCCTCGTGTTGGAGGGCTTTTAAAAGAGTCGTCTTACTTCCAGCAGCGATTGTTTTGGCAAAATCAATCTCTTCTTTGCTTAGACCTTTGAGTTCGTTGGCCAAGGTCGCTATTTCCACAGGGTCAACATTGTCAGTCGGTGCAGGGTTAGTTTTTTCAGTTATTTTAGGCTTCTCTTTGAGTTTAGCCTCGGCAATTTCTGCCCTTTTCTTTTGGTCTTCCGCAATTTTTTTATAATCGGGTTGACTCTCTTCTTTTTCGGTGGTTTGTTTTTCAACGGTTTCCCCGCCGTTGTCTTGATTTTCGGACTCAAGATTGTCCTGTTCTTCGTCCATAATTAAAGGGGTTTTCGTACAGCAGACTCCTTAACTGCTTTTATGAATGATAAATCGCACTTCTAAGGGCTTATAAAAGCCCAAAGAGCTACGATTCAACCGGTGTTTCAACAGGGGTTGGTTCGCTAACTTCTGGTTCGTCTGACATGAAGTCCTTTCGATTAATACTTTAAAGCTTTTTTCATGGCACTCCCACCACGATTTTTGTGGATAGAATTACGAATACCTTGAACTGTACCAATAGCGGTTTTAGACGCTTTGTAATTCTTGGTATTCAAATTCTGATTAGGGGCTACTTTAGCTTTAGGACCAGCAAACTTAATTGGGCCATTAGCTTTAGTAGTACCTCTACCAGCTCCGCCTAATTTTACAGGGTTAACCCCTGATACGCTTGAACCTTTCATATTTTTACTTTTCCTCTAGTAGCATGATATTTTGCTACTTTTTTAATTAGTTTTTTACCTTTAGTTGCGCTATCCCATTCAGCGACCTTAGCACTACCGCCTAACGCTTTAGTGCCTGTGGGTGTATGCGCCCATCTTTCTTGTGCTAGTGATTTATATGGCATTGTTTAAATCTTTTTTCTTAGGTTTAGAAGCGAACTCTACATCTAGTTGCTCAAAAGCTCCGTCAATGTAATCCTTGGCATCTGCCAGTCCTGATACATCTTTGCGGTCAAAGACGTTTTCAATAGTTTTGAGTTCAATAAATTTTATAAAATAGTCTTTTACCTCATTCAATAACTCCTTATCTTCGTAAAATTGTTTAAGGTGCATTTGGTGCTCCTTGAGCCACTGGTTCAGGTTGTGGCGGACTAATCTTTAGCCCTGCTTGTTCAGCCATCTGTACTTGTCCATCAGGAGGCAGGTCTTTAAAATTAATAGACTCGCCTACCTTATTCTGTGGAGTTTGTTTAGCCTGTTGAGCGGCTTGTTTGGCCTGTTCGTTAATAGCTGCCATCATAGACACTGGAGAAATACCAGCATCGGAGTTTTCTACAATTTCCATAAAGAGCTTGGTCAGTACCGCATTTTGAGCCAGTTCAGGGTTTGCTCGGTAAACATCTAATATGGCTTTTAAGCTATCTAAGACATGTTGTTTGTCTTTAGTTGCGCCAGAAATATTAATCGTTATTTTAGCTTTAACTTTCTTGTAGTAATCCTTTGGAACATCTAAGAAACGAGTGGCTTTAGTCTGGGACAGTTGGTCTTTAGCTCCGCTAACAGCCTGGTCATATTCTTCTTGAGTGAAAGGCTGTGTTTCAGGTTTAGTAAAATCCTCGTGTAAAGCCCTGTCAATAAAGGCTTGGTTGGCTTTGTAAAAAGCAAAAGACTTGTCAATTTCTGTTAGCTCATCGGGGGTAAAGTCATGGGCTAAAATGTGGGCTTTGTTGATTTTCTTAGCCAAATAAGGCACAAACCAATCATTATACATCTCCTCCCACAAATCCGTCACTTCTTGCTGTAAATCCTCAAATACAGAGGCTGACTGCTGCAATTCCAAAGCTCTAGTTCTAAACGCTGTCCCTGACTGCGCCCGTTCGCCTCTTTGAGCATCGGTAACAGTAGAAACTCTACTGGCCAGTGTGTACCACTGGTTTAACATCTGGTCAAACTGTGCCATACCACCAGGGGGAACCAAAGGCACGCTAGTAATTGGTTTACCGTCTTCGTGTTCAAGTATCTGTCCGTCATCCACTTCAGTTAGGACATTTCTACTTTTAAGTTTCTTGGAGGCAGATTGCACCACCACCCTGGCAGAGTGTTCAAAAGCCCGTTGTTGTTTCTGCACTGTGTCATTAATCCAAATCTGGGCTTGTTCGTTTTCTTCAATTATTCCTACGCCTAATCCCCGTCCAGCTTTCTTCTTTCTGGCTTTGTACTTATAAACCCGCTCCGCGTCATCTTCCCAGTAAAGCGGAATACAATTCTTGGTACTAACTTCAACAAAGACATAATACTGGTAAGAAAAATCGACATCATTTATATAGTCAGCAGTTGTCTTGCCATCACTTTCTACCTGCTTAAAAAAGGAACGTGGGAACATTCCTCTTAACTCGTATATATTAAACCTAGAAAACTCTTTACCGCCTTTATTAGCAGCTACCAAAGCTTCTTTAATCTTAGCTTCGTTCCAAACATCCTTTTTATCAAATAATTCTGAACGAAGCATGTAGTGCTTTTCAATAATCACTCCGTTTTCAATGTTAATCTGGTCATTAACTACGTTCTTCCATTCTGGGAACTCCACATAGATAGTCTTTTCGCCGTCAATTTCAATCTCTACTTTCTTAGCTAGCACCCCACCGTAACGGGTATGAATCTCTTTGCTTTCTTTCATAGCCTTGGGCAGCTTCACGCTCTTAGCCCATTCGTATAAATCCTTTTGCATTAAAAAAGACTCAACATATTGTTGGTCATCAGCGGTTATGCTTACATCTTTAGGTCCGAATCTCTTAGCAGCATCCTCAACGTCACAGTTAGCATTAACAATATTATAAAAAGGCTTTTCTCGCCCCAGTTCGTCTGTCTGCTTCAGTAGATAACGGGAGTTAGAGTAAAACTCAATAGTCCGAATAGTCTGGCGTTGAGAGAACTGCAATACGCCACCATTAGTAGCTCCATCAACTATCCCAGCATTAGAAGTTAAATTCCCAAACACTCCATCATTAGGCAAAATGGAAATCGGCGTGTTGTAGCGTCTTTGGTGTTGGTATAACTCGTTGATGATAGCTAAGTCTTTGGTGTACATAAAAAAAGAACAACCTTTTAAGGTTGCTCGGTATTCCCGCAGCGGTTTATTAATAAACTTATTATATCAGTTTTAAGCTATTTTGTAAAATTAGCAATTATTCCTACAATTTTAATCTTAGTTTCTTGTTTAACCCAGAAGGTGTCAAACTTTCCGTTTTCATCAGCATGAATCTCAATATACTCATAAGGCTTTAAAGATAATAAAACCTCGTTAATCTTCCGTAGGCCAGGAGTTATTTTAATAAATTCATCCATTAGCGAGCTTGATTAATTTTACTTCTTTTCCTCTTTTCTTCCAACTCCCAATCTTGTTCCCCTAAAGGGTAGTCAATGGCAAACATATCCTCAATCTCTGGGGCATGTCGGTCTAACTTCTTGCCATTTTGCCATTTTTCTATACTCATACCCAATGAAAATGTTTAACTACCAATAAAAAAATGAGCGTTGTAACAATAGAAACTGGAATAGGTAATAGTTCCCAAATAATATCTTCCATTAGCGTGCATAGTTAGTTTGTGAACGCATGCGTCTTTCAGCTCGTTCAGCTTGCTCTTCTCTTTCATTAAATACAGGAGCGTAGTTCGTCATTAAGGCGTAACGTAAAGCATCTAAGGCATGGTCATGTTCCTTAATTGGGTTTTCTTCTTCGTTGTGGTCAGGGCGCTTGTCAGGGTAGCTGTAAGTTTCTAGTTCTGCTATTAGATTAACACAACTCTTATGAATCTTTAACTTGTTCTGTTTAAATAGGTCTCTAACAATATTAATGCCGTTTTTAATTGAATCTTTATTCTTTATGACTTCTAGTACATGAATCCCTTTATCATTTAGGGCTTGAATGGCAGAGGGACTTTCTGGGTCAGGATAAACGCTATTAAAATTACAAGAGGCCACATATTCAGCTATTTGGACATCAGTTCTCTTTGTCTTATACCATTCGCTTTGCACCCAGTAAGTATTGTCTGCATCTTTCTTAATATCAATAACTGCCGCTGGATTGGTAAAACCAAAGTCTACTCCCCCTATCCTTTCGCTAACATTTCTAACCTCTTCATCAAATAAATGCTTTTCGCGATTGAACTCTTTATATACAAGACCCTCAGTCTTTCTAAAATCGGCAAGATACTCTTGTGCAAATCTGTCTTCTGTAAGTTCTTGTTTAGCTTTTTCGATTTCCTCAACTGGGATGAATGGGTTGTCATAGGTTGTAAAGTGAAAGCTCTTGTAGTCTTTGTCTTTAGCTTCTAGGTTAAAGAGGTCATAGAAATGATTAAAACCTTTGGGAGTTGATATAAACAATGCTTCCCCTTTAGTATCTGTAAGGGTAGGTCTTAAGACTTCTTGCCAGTTCAACCAGAAATTCCGCATACTGGCAACTTCGTCCAAAACCAAAAAATCAAACTGTTGTCCTCTAATCGTTTCAACGCTTTCCCAACCTCTTAAGATAATTAAGCTCTCTCTACCGGATTTGGTCTTAGTCTTAATCTCAAGTCTAGCTTCGTTTACATTAGTTATGGCTGGTCTTAACTGATTTTTAAAGACTTCCCAGGCAATATCACGGGCTTGCTGATAAGTTGGGGCAATATAACAAATCCGTTTAGAGGTAAAGATGGCTTTGCCCTTAATCTCTTCCGCGGCTTCTGTAGTCTTTCCAAATCTTCTACCACAATTAACTACTCTGAACCTCGCTCCGCTGCTCGCTATCTTGTCCTGGGCTGGGGTTAATATCATTTTTATCAGCTATTGATTTAGCTACTTGTATAATAAGGTCTTTACCATCTTCTCCTGTAAGTTCACTTAATCTTGGTAGTACGCTCCCTGCTAACTTAATTAACACTTGCTTATATAGCTCATAGTCATCTGCTTTCATTTTTATTTCCGGCATTTCTAATAAAGCCTTAATCTTATCAAGAGCAAGGCTTCTAACTTGTGCAGCTAATTTCCTATCATTTAGATTTGGAGCAGCCATTTCCGTAATTAACCCTTTTTTATCCCTTATTTAAGTATTATTATAGTGTAACATTATTTTAATAATTTGTAAACTATTTCCATTGTTTTCTTTTAATTATTTAAACTAAGAATGCAATAAATACTAGAACAATTACTAAAACAGCTAAAAATATCCCCATCCATATTCGCAATCTGGTTTTTTCTTCTTTCATTTCTTGTTTAGTTTAATTATTTACAATCTTACTGTCAGGGTAAAGCTAAAGTTTTTTCTCCCTAACTGCTTCAAAGCCTGCTAAATAAGTATCAATAATAAACTTTATCTTATCCCAATCCTCTAATTTGGCATTTAAAGTTAAGATTATTTCACCGTCAACAATTTGTGTTTGCAAATCCATACTTTTCCTTTCTAGTTAAGTCTTAGGGGGTTACCTTATTTTTTGTATCTTTTCCCACAAATCATCAATGCCGTGCGAAGGAATACTCATTTTCTCAGGGTCGTGGTGTTCTAAGTCTACTTTGAAAGCCATTACGCTCATCTGGAGTAAGACTAATTCTTCTTCAGTAAAATCAAGGTCTATTTTCATATTCTTCTCCTAGTTAAGTCTTAGGGGGAAACTTATTGAATATTTTCTTCACTAAGAGCGTCATCTAACCAATACTGCGCCTCTCTCAATTTTAAATAAGCATTGCTCACACAAACGTTAGCTTCTCCTGGCATTTGTTGTCTTAAAAAGCCTACTCTTGGAAGAAGTGTATTAAGTTCTTTTGCTAAATCCTTTAAAGTTTTCCAATCTTTTGGTTCGTTCATAAATTCCTTTCTTTTCCAGCAAGGTTAAGAGTTGCTGGGACTCTGGGTTACTTTTTCCAAGCTTTCACTATGTCTGTTATGCCATCCAACACAATAGCCATAAATATCCAACCAGGCGGCATAACTAACAAAACGGCTATTAGTATCAAAGTGTCCTTCATAACCTTTTCTTCTTAATGTTCTAAATAATATTTCCGACAGTACTTACAATATTCTGCAAAGCGGATTTGTCTAATCGGGGTGTGAAAAAAGAGATGCAAGAGGTACTTCATAGTTCTTTCTCCTTTAAATATTTGGCTCTTAGGCCTTGTTTAATTCCAGCCCCTTCATCGCAACCACAACCTGGCATATTATCTGGTATCTCCTCTATCACCTCTTCTACCAGTTTCCTTGTTTCTTGGTCTTTCTCTTCTAATCCTTGCAAATAAGCAGCGTCTATGCAGTCAATAATTACTTGTGAAATTGTTTGGCCACTTAAAGCCATATATGTCTTATGTAAGTTTTCCCGCCAATTTTTACTCATAAAGTCTCCTTTTTTACGATTTCTAGGGCTACACAGCATTGTGTATGTTCGCATTTAGCTCCATCACAGGCAGCACATTTGAATCTTGTTTTAAGTTCCCTTATTTTCTCCTGGATGCGTTGGACTTGGGCAGACATAAGTTGTTTTACTCGTTCCTCAAAGAACTGCAATCGAGCAACCATCATTTTACCGTTTTGTGTCCAGCCAAAACCCTGTCTGGCTTCTTCGATTAAAATTGTAAATTCATCTTCTAGGGTCATTTCTTTATTAGTTAAGGTTTAATTCCTAAAGCATCAGGAAAGTTAAGTTTTGCGTATTCTTCAAATAAAACTTTGGCCCATATGTCGTATGCCATTGCTGCGTGGCGGTCGTTTTCAAAATAACCAATAGCTATTTTTTTACCTAAATAAATATCTACTTTCCATGTAGACCAATTTTTTTTATGGTCTTCATGTAAATAAACCCCTTTGTATTTAGATTTTCCCTTTAGTTTAGTTCTATTTTGAGCATTTTGTTGTTTATTGACAATTCTTAAATTTTCTTTTCTATTGTCTAGCCTATTGCAATTTATATGGTCTGTAAACTTACCTTTCGGAGTATTCATTATAAAACGATGTATAAATAAATGTTTTTTATCCTTAGAAGTGTAAACATAACCATATTTACTAAGAGACCATTTATATTTACTCAATTCGGCAAAATCTTCATCATCTACTAGAGCAGTTTTACCTTGTGTTAATTGAATTTCTTTCATAAAAGTGTTAATTGTTTGTTTTTCTGTTCTTCTTTAACTGGGTAAAACTGTTCATTCCATTTTTTAATATCCAGTCTTTCTATGTGGTAAGCAATTATCGCTCCTCTTGAGTTAGTTTCTGGTTTTACAAAAGAATTGGTAGCCATAATTTCTCTTAAGCGTCTCTCACCGTTACTTAGTTTTTTCTGTTCTGATTTACAAAGACTTTCTAACTCCTGTAAGGTCATGCGGCCGTTTTTCTCTAGGTAATATAATATTTTTGATTTTAGGGACATAAAAACCTATATTAATAGGAGCTATTATCAGGTCTTGCTTCATAAAATGAAGTATTACCGTGAAAGGCATCTTTTTGTTCAATCTTTATTAAACATCTAGGACAGTATTGAAACTGCTTGTTCTTTTCTTTACCTATACATATCTGCCTGCCACAAAATAAATGACGAGTATTAATAACATAGTCAACCTTTTCCCATCCGTCTGGTACTTTTTGTTTATAGGTACTACTTCCAAACAAAATCCCTCCATTATCAATTTTTATAATTTCTTTATATTTTGGGAACATATTTAGTCCTTTCTTTTTTCATAAATCGTATTTCTCTAAAAATTTTTTGTCGCCATAATGTTGACCTATTCCTATTTGTTTCTTTCTTCTGGTAATGCCGTCTACTTTTTCACCACTAATAAATTTATCTTTAAAAAACTTTTGTGCAAAATTTATCAATCCTTTTGTATCAAAAGCTTCTTCCCTTTTTAACACTTTTACTGAAACTTTATTTGGCATATTTTATAATTAATATTCCAAAAAGAATAACTAAAGGCCAAATAATAATTTTTAAAATTTCTAATATCATAAATTCTTAGACATTCTGAATTCTGTTTCCAGGGCCGATAAACGTTTATTAATTGACCTGTATAAAATATCAATCCGGCGGAGTTCAAAAGTTAAAGCTATCTCTTTTTGGCCTTCTTCGGTTGCGTTCCATTGCATTTCTGTTTGATTATAGCTCAATGGTTTAGGTTTTAATTCATAAGTATTATTTGGATAAATATCTTTAGATTGTATCTCTAACCATTTAGCCGGTTTAAGTAGCATTATTTTCTTTAGTTGTTCTTGCCGATAAGAATTTATAGCTGCTAACCGAGTTAAAAAAGAAGCTAACTGCACAGGGGAGTCTTCTGTTTTCAGAGCGTCTTCAATAAATTGTAAGTTTAGTTCGTCACTCATATTTTTTTAATTCTTCTTTAAGAAACATTTTTATCGCTACATAATCTGGTTTTGTTAAGGTTGGCCAATTAGCGCGGTGGCTTAATTGTAAGTACCCATTCTGTCCTAAGTGTTTAATAAACAAATTCCGTTTTTCTTCAGGGTCACTGTCAATTAGCTGGTGACAATAATAATCTAAGGCAAGCATATTGTCTAAGTCATGCCGGACTTTCTTATTCGCTCTACCAAAACAATGGGCGCACTGCAATTCCTTAAACTCTCGGTATTTTAAACAGCGTTGGCATTGGTTCTTAGCTCTTAATCTAACAATCTTACTAGTTAAAGCGTCTAACGAATTAATTTTTATATAAACCATTCTTTATATTAATTAAAATCTGGTAAGGGGATATCGTCTCCTGTTTGTGGCACTTCTCCAATGGTATCGCTTTCGCTTTTCTGGGTTCCGTAAACTACCAGTTCTGCTAACTGTCTAGCTTGCACCACTTGTAACTTAGCGTCTGCAAAAGTTTTACCACTCTGTAAGTAAGCGGCGATAAATAAAGATTGGCACTTTCCTACGGCAATTTCGTCCCAGTCGGTAGATTTATCGGTTTGGTAGGTTTGCTCTGGACGTGGGGCAGATTTTGGCGTTACAGGGCTATTTTGGCCATCTGTCGGTTGCTCGCTAGTTTCCCTAAAGCCCGTGACCTTGTTTTCGGTTATCTGTTTGCCTTCCACTTCGTAAGTATCAATCACCCAACTAATCTGCACAACCGAGCCTTCATCTAAATCCATATCCTTAAACTGCTGTGCTGGGGAAGACATGCTACCGTCTTTCTTTTTCCTAAAAAACGAGTACTTCACTCCGTCTTGGTCAGCTAAGTGAATTTTGGTATTCGTCCCCGCCTTAGTTTTCTTTTCTTCCTTGGTCTTAATCTCTATGACTTTGTTTATAAAGTCTGACATACATTCTCCTTGCCTTTCCGTTTTTCGGTTTAGGCTTTAATTTCACTGTTATATTCTTCATCCTCTAAAACTTCTCCGTCTTCTAAGGACGTTTCCATTTCTACATTCTGTCTGTCAATTGGTTTATTTGAGTCCATAAATTTAAAAGGGTAATCCCCGTTCGTTTAATTTTACTTTACTAAAAGCTTTAGCAACTTTCTCAAGCTTTTTTAAATCTTCGGGAATGGTTTCAGTAAAGAACTTCGCTTGTTTTTTAACAAAGCGTTCTCTTTGTCCCTCTGCCCAAAGTTGTTCAAAATCTTTTTCCATATTATATAGTTACAATTTGTAAGTCTTTAATCCGTTCGCTATACTCTACAAAACTGATACTTCGGTTGTTGAGTTGTTCTGTAGCTTTTCTCATCAGTTCTCTGGTTTTGGTTGGGGTTTCAGTACCAGTAATTAATCGGATAAGTCTTTGGGTAAGTGCCGTGTTGTAGGCGTAGGTTAGTTTTTGTACGTTATTCATTGTTTGTAAGCTTGGTAAAAAGCTGCTCCTAAAAGAATAATGATTAAGGTTAGGATTGTTGAATAGTAGGTTGTCATAAATTTAAGATTACAAAAATTCTATTTCTTCATTGCTTTTAATTGCTTGTTCGCAAAATTCAATTAAAATAGGAAAGGAATATGCACACTGTGGATTTTCTTTTAGGATAGGAAAATCTTTTTGAGCTTGTTCTAGAATTTCCTTACTTTCGCTAACTGTTAATTTTCCATCGCAATCTGAGTGATTAAAAAAGGCTTGCAATGGTTCATTTGTCCATTCTGTATTTCCCCCAAATCCTTGCATTGCACTTAAATCAAATCCCAAATGTTTTGCCCAATTTTTTCTGAATTCCCCAAAACCAGAGTAACTCCCTATTTTATCGTTTTGTGATTGATAATCTTTTATATATAAGTTTAATCCCATAAAGTTATTTTAATGGTTGCATAATATCTGCGTTGGCTGCGTCCCTGGCTTTTTTCATTGCCTCTAAATCCTGTTGGCAAGAAATATTATCAGCTTGGGCTACTTCTGCAATACCTATCCAGGTACTTTGGTCACGTTTTACGAATCCAACAAACTTATATGCCTGAATAAACTGCATGGCGCACTGTATACTGACCACTAGAATTGCTAGACCAGTAGTGGCTAACAATGTCTTAACTAAACCTTTTCTTAACTTCATATTTGTCCTTTCGTGATTAATACTAATTTTGGTATTAATCTTAGTTTTTATTTTTCTAGCATTATTTGCTAGTAAGGGCTGGTAATAGTAAATTCTTTTAAAATTCGTTTGTGAAAAATTTTATTAGAACCGCCTTTCGGCTTACCAGCTTTTATTAACAAACAATCTTTTAGGGTTATTGGGCGGCTGGCTCGTTGACGAGTGCCGCCCTTAATCCCTCTGGCTCATATCCGTTATCCCAGCTAGAGCTAAGATAGGGTTTAAGCTTTAATTCTGCCCG
>Ga0247679_1000112_pt1 | contig 26191 bp, 46 predicted proteins | sample CNK20_metaG_FD_182797 | JGI IMG/M metagenome (GOLD analysis project Ga0247679, IMG submission 182797) | Soil microbial communities from Purdue University Martell Research Forest, Indiana, United States - CNK20 | ecosystem: Environmental > Terrestrial > Soil > Temperate forest > Bulk soil...
CGGAGATAGCTCCCAGTTCACCAAAGGCACCGACACCTGCTCCGGCTCCATTGCCAACCTCGCCACCTGCACCACAGCCGTCACCTTCACCCCAACCACCACCGGCAACAAGGCAAGTAGCCTTGTATTCACCTACACGGGCGCACCGGGGTCGCCCATCACCGTCCCTTTAACGGGAACGGGCACCACCCATAAAGTCCGAAAGGGAGTCATTCTGTAATAAGTCTTGACCTTAGTCAGCAATGGCTGAGAATAACAAATGGAGGCCACATGGCCGACGAAGCAACTCTCAAAGACATCACCGCCTCTCCGAATCCTCCGGTCGCTGCCGACGCGAAGGAACCAGAGAAGCAACCTGAAGTCAGCACCGCTCCCGTCGTGGATGCGGAAGCTGCCGAGATTGGCCGCATCCTTTTGGATAGCGGTTACAACCGGACTCAGATTAATGACATGATGCAAGCACCTACGGCGCTCGCCTCTCTCCGTCATCTAATCACCGAGAACCCACAGGAACTCATCAACCTCCTCGACCGCACCTCACCTGATGCCGCGAAAAAGCTACTCGACGTAGCTGCGGACACATACGTCAATCGGTACGGCAAGGATGGCAATAGCAAGGGCAGCGACAAGAAAGACGGTAACTCTGAGTTGATGGCCGAAGTGGAAACTCTACGCACAGAGTTGAACTCCTTCCGCACTCAGCGCGACCAAGAGAACGCCCGCATCGCAATGTCTCAAGTCAAGAGTCGATACGATGCGCGCGTCGAGGACCTCTTCAATCAACTCCCCAAGGACACCGGGCTCACCAAAAGTGAGCAGAAGGCCCTGCGGGCGAGGGTTGACGCGGAACTCGCAGCGGACTCAGCAGTCGTGCAGCGAGTGTCGAACGGCAACTTTGTAGACGTTCCCCACAAGTTCAAAGCCATCATCGACGAGTGGTCGTCCGACCGCAAGAGCGCGGCCCAAGCTGCCGAGGATCGGCGCAAGGGTATCACCTCGAACGCGAGTCCTGAGTTCTCGAATGGCCCCAATCCCTTCATGCCCGCCAATAACGACTTCGCTGGCAGTTGGGACGACACAGAGGCGGCCTTCGCCAAGGCTCTGACACAGGTTCCTCGCAGCTAACTAGGAGGCCCATATGGGCGTATTCAACCTCACAGCGGCACAGCCGCTCATGAAGATTTATTTCAACCCGCGCATCTCGAAGCAGTTCAATACTGCGGCGGTGTTGTGGAATCGCTACGCGGACGGGAAGGGTATTCCCATCTCTAACCGTGGCATGGAAATTCCGACTCACTTGCAGCCGAACGCCAATTTTGATTGGTTCAGCGATGGCGGAACTCTCCCGACCGGCGGGTCAGAATCATTAGCCAGCGCCCTCGTAGGGTTCTTCTCCTTTGTGGAAGCTGTCCAATTGACCGGCGCGGCCCTCGACTCTGCGGGCAACGACGCGACCACCTACGCTCGGGCGCTCGCGTTCAACATCAAAATGGCGACCATCAACGCCATCAAGTACCTCAACATCTACGCCTTTCTCGACGGCTCTGGCATCCTTGCCAAAGTCGGCGCGGGCGTTACTCTATCCACCACCGTTAACACCACAGTCAACGTGGCTGGCACCATCGAGAACGCCCACTATCTTCGCCCCGGCATGACCATCGCCTTCCAGACCGGCGTCACCTCAGTCGTGCGTGCCACCGCAACGATTGTGTCAATGTCGAACCCAATTGAAGATGCAAGCGGAACCCAGACCATTGTTGTAGGACCGGCCTCCTCGGCGGCTACACTGGTCACCGGCGACGGTATCACAGTCACCGCCACCTCCGCCGCGTCCGACTCCTTCGGTAACGTCATCAGTGGTCTGGACCTCATCATCGACAACGGCACCGTCGCGACCACCTTCCAGAACATCAACCGCTCCACCAACCCTCAGTACAACGCGGGAGTCATCTCCCTCTCCTCATCCCCCGCGCTGGCTCGTGACTACTTGCGCCGGATGCTCGCCACCGTCCAGATTCTCCAAGGACGTGTGAGCCCGTCGCTTGAGTTCATCTCCCACCCCGCCCAACTCCACGCCTACATGGACATGGGCTGGACCCTAAAGCGTTTCAACGACGCCAACAAAAAGCTGGACCTCGGCTTCACCGCCGTCGAATGGGAAGGCTTCCCGTGGATCGTTGACACCGACTGCCAGAAGGACCGCCTCTACGCCGTAGATCGCGACCTTCTGTTCAAGGTCATCGCCCGCGAACTATCCTTCGACGACCGCACGGGTTCCATCCTCCGTCAGGTGCCAGCCGCGACCGCAGGCCAGTACACCGACGCCTTCGTTGCCTTCCTCATCTTCCGTGGGAATTTGGGAACATATATTCCAAATGCCCACGTCAAACTGTTGGGACTCGGCGTCCCGACCGGATACTAAGGAGACACGATGCCCGGCACAATCCTAGCAGTCACTCTCGTAACCTTGAAGCTGGCGAACGGTGACGTTCTTCTCACGTTCCAGTCTCCCTCTGGAACGGAGAAGTTCGTCATCGCCATGCCCTCCGCTGACGTTACCTCCCTAAACACAACCACGAATGGTGGGTCCACTGGTGCGACTCAAACATTCGTGTACGGTCAGGATGCCAACAAGGCCGACTACCCGACCTCGTACTTCCAGAAGGAGACCTAAATGCCCGACCTCAATGAGGAACTCTACGGCGCAGACCCGAAGGGGGCCGCCGACGCTATCGAAACCAAACTGAGTGTGCCTACGCCAACGCTTGACGTTCACGGTGAGTCCGACTCCCGTGCGACGAGCGAAGGCAACCACGGGAAGGCATAACGATGGGTGCCACCTTAGTCGCACGCTACCCTGGCATTGGCGGTGAGGATCAGCACCTCATCGCCTTCGTCGGTGACACCTCCTACCCCACCGGGGGCTACATCGTCAACGCAGCCTCCTTCTCATTCAACGCCTTCGCTCCCGATGGCCTCGGCACCGGCCTCCCACCGACCGTGGGCGCGTACTGGATCGTGGGCCAAACCAACACCGGCACTACCGGCAACTATGATATTCAGTTGAATCCGGTGAACGGTCGCCTTCAGTTCTTCGTCTCATCGACGGGGGCCGAAGTCGCCAACGGAGTCGATGTAAGTGCCCAAGGTGCTATTCTTGCGGCTTATGGCCACTAACCCGCCCGTTTAAACGGCGGACGACGCTTCAGGTCTAATGGGTGCGAACAGTATGCCAAAGCTAGACTACAACATCTATGGAACAGACGACTGCGGGTTCGCCAACGGTGTCTCCTCTGGTGCTTTGGCGGACCCCTCTCCCGACACAGCCATCTCCGCCGATGCCATCTCGCGTGGCTCAGAGGGGAAGCGCCTCGACGGTACTGAGGACAAGACTCCCCTAGCCAAAGAGCCCAATCCCCCTTTCGAGAAGATCGGCAATAAAAGCGGCAAAGCCGAGTCCAAGGGCAACCACTAATGGCCTCCGCTCCTGTATTCCCCACCGTCTCCCTCACCCGTGGGCGTGCTGCCAACCTTGGCTCCCTTGCCGCCAACACTGACGTGGTTCAATTTTCGTTGGCACAGGAGATGCACACCCCCAACGGCCTAGAATGCCTCACTATTCAGACAGTGGGCGGCACGATTACAGCGGGCCTCGAAGCCTCTATCGACGGCGGCACCACTTGGTTCGGTGTGCTTCCGCGTGCAGCTACGGGGACTGCTCCCAACTTCTCCCTCACCACTCTCAACTCCGACACCGCCGCGACCTCCGCCAACTCCTATGACGTATCATCGCTACAGGCGGGCGCGACGTTTCGCTTCGGCGGGCGCAGCGCGAGCACAGTAGTCGTGTGGGCGCTCTTTTCGTAGACAATGGATTCCCCCGACAAATACGGCAGCGAAGAGGGATGGCGAGCAGCCTCCCACGACTCCCGTCGCCACGAGAAGCACAAGGATATCAAGGCGCTAATCGACCGCCAAATTGTCAACCAGCAGCGCATCGAGCAGGAGCACAACGACAAATTCATGGATGACCTCATTGAGTGTGCCGGGCCGGTGGTGTATGCTGGATTGGACAAGAAGGGCCACGCGGTAGGTGCTACCAAGGACTCCCGCTACCGCAATAATTTCGACCGTTGGATTCAGTCTCTAGGAGAATAACGATGTCTTACTGGCTCTATTCAGTTGAATCATTTCCCCATCAGGACCTCATCGGGAAGGCTGGCTACACGCCCGAGTATCTTCAACACTCGGGAATCCAACTCACCGTAAAGGGTGGGGAGTGGATGGAGTTGCCGAGCAACTGGACAAATGTGATGCACCGAGACTGGATGGATCGCAAGGGCACTCGCGAGCGCATCCTCGTCGAGGACATTGTGAAAGCCGTCGTGGCCTCTAAGCCCGGTCGCGGCCTCGTCATCCTCGACCACGAACCCTCCGCCAGCGAGAAGGCGAAGGTTGAGAAGCAGGCCGAGGAAGCCAACCGCGCCCATCGCATGAAAGCCGTCGAGTGGTATGAGAATCAAGTCACCGAGAAGCAGGTCACGGGGCATGGACGCACCAACCCCACGCCCTACGAGGACGAGTGCTACACCCTATTGGGGCTGACGAAGCCCTACTCGGTGGAAGCGATGCGCGCGCAGCGCCACCCCGGCGAAGCAGTCGGTGAGCAAATCGTGGCCGCCCTCGACCGCCTCGACAAGCGCCGCGCCACCGAAGCAGCGAAGTCCGCACCCGAGAAGTAACCCTGATGGAGAGGAGTCACAATGCGAAAACTGCTACTGTTAATTGGGCTCCTTCTTCCTTCGCTTGCCTTCGCCCAAGGGTCCCGGCTTGATGGAGTGGTGCAGGGCCTAAACGGTCCCATCCCCAACCAGTTCATCGCCGTCTGTGACCAACCGGCCAACATCACCACGACCCCCTGCTCTACCCTATCCACCCTCTACACCGACACGACCCTCCTCACCCCCGCGCCCAATCCCATCCAAGCCGACTTCTTCGGCAACTTCCACTTCTACGCCCCCGTGGGGAAATATACGTTGCAAACGTATGGCCCCCAGATTCAGACGCCTTATGTTCAGCGGGACATCATCCTCCCTTGCGACCCAACCAACTGCGTCCTCGGCACTCTCACGGTCAACATAATCAACTTCGGCACCCTCATCCACAATAGTAATTTCGTCGCTGCCACTGGAACGATACGGTTGCAGCACGACGATAGCATCTGCTGGCGGAACTTCGCCCACAGTGGCGACCTCTGCCTCACCGTGGACAATAGCGACGCCATTCAATTCCCCGGCGGCTTTGGTGGAGGTGGGGGCGGCGGCACCACTGTCACCGTCAACGGCGCGGGCGTTACTCCCACTCTCAACCTCAACGATACCTTACCCGTCGCCACGGCCAACCACCTCAACCTTGGGTGGCAGTACAGCGCAGGCAACGCCTCGGTCCAAGTGCCCATCACCGGCAACGGGACGAAGGTGTGTTCAGTGACGGGTGCTCTCACCACAGGGCACTCAATCGTAGTAGACGCCTCGGGCAACTGTGTGGACAGTGGCTCCGCTCCTTCCTCCGCCATTCAAGCGGTTACTGTTACCGGCTGCACGGTGGGCGCTGGCACCTACAATGAATGCACCGTAACCTCGGGCGCGGTGTGGTCCCCGGCCTTCGCCTCCAACGCCTATAAGTTGGTATGCACGGCAAACGGAACCACAAACTCAGGAGGCTCAAAGCAGTCCTATATCATCTACGAGACATCGAAATCGACGACCGGCTTCACCCTGACGATGCAGAATAACCGAGGCTCGACGCCCATCTCAGCGGTGCCCATTGATTGCATAGCGGTGCCCTAATGCCTGTAGTCCAAACCATTCCGCCCCTCCTCTCCCCACCCACTAATATCTTTGGGCTATACCAATACCTCGCCCAGCGTATCCCCGGCTACGACCCGAGTGAGTATGTGCGTGAGTTGAACAGCGCGTACATCCACGTGTGGGAAGAAATCAGCAAACTCAAGAACCACTACTTCTCCAACACGGTGCAAGTGACCGTCCTCAAGGCCCAGTTCACCTATGACTTCCAGTTCAACGCCGACGCTGCCCTCTCAGCGCCCGTGAGTTCCCGCCTCTATCAAGTCACTCGCATTCGTGTGCTACCGCCTGCCGCTGGCCTTTTCCAAGGCACCCGTTCCCTCTCCCCGACCGACCCCGAGTTCATTGGCCTCTCCGCCAACCCAACCTCCGCCCCCACGCAAACCGGCCCCTACTATTGGTACATGAACGGTCGTAACCAATGCACATGGGGCCTCCCCCTCGCCATCGGCACCGTCATTGAGGTGGTGTACACGTTCTGGCCCCTCGCCCTCACCTTCCTCACCCAAGGCACCGTCTCCTCGACGGGGACAGTCGTAACCGGACTGGGTACAAATTTTACTCAACTATTGCAGCCCGACTTCCAAGCCTCCCAGCCCACCACTACCGGAGGCCAAGAGCAACTCCAAGTCGAACTAGTCTGCAATGGAAATCAAGTCTACCGTGTGGGAACCATCACTTCCGACACCATTCTTACCACTGCATCCACCATCAACCCTGCCCTTGCCAACGGCTCTCAATATGTGGTGGGTGCCCTTCCCGAGATAGCCCGTGAGCACATCCGCGTCATCGCCTCCGTTGCCACCGCCAAAATGTACAGCATTGCGGGCGACGACACTCGCCAGCAGGAGTGGCTTGGCGTAGCCGCGTCCAACATGCAGATGATGAAAGATTCCCTAATAGAGAGGCAATCGAACAATCCGGCCCAGAAGCAACGGTTCCCCTATGGCATTGGCCGCCGGAACCGATTGTTCATGAGATAACATGGGCCAGACCCCCACACAACAGACATCTCCGGCTGAGGTCATTGCCTCCATCAACCTAGGCTATAACGCTTACACTGATCCTACCCTCACCACCGCCCGGCAATGGGCATCGTCGAGCAATGTATTCGCGGGGGCATTCGGCTTTGTCCAGCGGTGCCGCTTCGCCAACGTAGTCACCACAGCCACCAATGCTTATAGCGCCTCCGGTGCGCCCTTCCTCTCCCTCAAATTCGCCGCCCTCCCCGCCCTCGGCAACTACCTATTAGGTGATGTGGGCACAAAGATGTGGTCCTTCGACACGGGCGCAGCCTACAGCGCGACCGCTCGCCCTGAACTTCTCGCCGCCGTCCCCGGTATCTCCTACGCTGGCCCGTGGTCCCGTGAGTTCCTCCAAAACGCTATCTACGAGATGAACGGTGTGGTGAAACAGGCGGGCCGCAATGCCAACTTTGCGTTGGTGCAGGACTGGGGCATCGACGCCCCCGATACCTCCCCGCAGGTCACCATCAACGCCGGGGCCACCGCCGCCATTACCAACATTCAACGCACCGACGGCACCGTCATCGTTAACCTCGCTGCCCCCCTCACTGTCCCCGGTGGGGATGGCATTGGCATGGTGAACGTCTCGGGCGTCACTGACACCTCCTTCAACGGCACCTTCGTCGTGCTCACCGGGAGTGGCACCACCATCCTGACATGGACCCAAGCGGGCCAGAACACCGGGGCCATCGCGGCGGGTAACGTAGACGTATCCATCACCAAGTCAGTAGGTAGGAGCTACGCATGGGCATGGGAGAACGTGAACGATTCCCATATCTCCGCGCCCTCCCCATCTACTCAATTTATTCAATATGTGGTACAGAATGGTGTGATCGATCTAATCGAACAGGGCACAGTAACAGTGGCGGGAACCAACGTCATCGGCGTCGGTACATCATTCAGCCCCGCGTGGGTAGGCAAGAACCTCTGGATTGATGGCACCGGCGCACAGCCCCAGATCATCGCCGTCATCTCCGCCACCCAAATGACTCTCGCCACCCCTAGTGGAGGCTCTGGTGCATTCACCGTCTACGACCCCCAATCAACTAACATTAGGCTATACCAGACGGCGGACGGCGGCGCGACCTACTTCAGGGTGCAGCGAAACGCGTTTGATCCTAGCCAAACCACCCTAGTGGCGGCGGGGCTTGAGTTTTTCGACAACGCGCAAGCCGAACCCCCCAACTTCCCTTTCACGACTGAAACCTCGCAACTCTTTAATGTGCCGCCGCCCGTTGGTCGTTTTGTAAAGGAGTATCAGGGGCGCTTGATTGTCTACGGTGTGCCCGGCCTCGGCCAGACTTTCTTCTATAGTAACAATGAGCTTACCAACTTCGGCCTTCCCCAAGAGTCGTTTGCGCCGCTTAATCAAGTTACCCTCCCCATTCAGAATGCCGACATCAACGGTATGGCTGAGTTCCCCGGCTCACTTATCATATGGTCCGACAAGCAGGATATGTTCCGCCTCACTGGGTTACTATCTGATAATAGCACCGCGACCGCGACGCAGCAGGGAGCGCAGATTGCCGCGCTGCCCTATAACCTTGGATGCGCGTCACCGTTTAGCGTTGCCTTAACCCCACTGGGAGCTATATGGGTGACGACGAATGCCGAGATATGGCTCTACACTGACCGTTACGCCCCGCGTAACATTGGCCGCCCCGTACAGGACATCCTCAGTAACATCCCCTCCGCCCAGCTTAGCCAATGCCGAGGCGCGTACTATCACACGCAAAATAGGAACTGGTATGTGCTCTCGGTGGCGAACGGCGCGACCAACAACATACTGTTGGTGCTCGACCTCGACCTCCTCGCCGCCAATGGCTCCCCCAGCTACTTCGTATTCGATATGGCCACCAACCAACCCGCATGGTTCCGCTTCGACATTCCCTGCACGTGGGCGGAGCCCGTGTACGAGACAGGCGGAGCGGTCAGACTAATGCTCACCGGGATCAACGATGTTATCCAAGACACCGACTACATGACTGGCCTGTTCGGCACGGAGGTAGAGGTCCCCGACGCGGGATTCACCACGCACGCATGGGGGAACGATTCAGCGTTCATGCTCAAGCGCCCCTCGTGGTTCCGCTTCCAGACCAACCAAGAGCCTCAGCTACTCTCTCTACAAGGGTGGTCATTCCAAACACAGGGGATCGACGACGACGTATATACATTCGCGTTCCCACTAAAGTTGACACACACTCCCGGCGTCAACGACACGGCGACATTGTGCGGCAACCCCTTCCTCGCTAAGGGGGAACCCTTCCGTTTCTCGCCCGAGTTATACAGGGTGGGAGGAGTAAATTTCGTAATGGGCCGCCGCTTCAGGTTCGTGGTCAACTTTCCCAAACTGATAGGGGTGAACTATCAGTTCCGCTCCATCCAAATCGGATTCGGCTCGACTCCACCAAGATGACGAGGTAAACTTAGGTCATGCCTACGAGCACGCTATTGCCCGGCAAAGAGATTAACCCCAGCCAAGTAAGCCTCGGCGCGGGGGGCGCGGGCCCCTATATCAACACAGGTGGAGGGGGATCGAAGGTAGTCGGGCCGGAGACTGTAAGGGCGACCGGCGGCGGTAGTGGTGACGCCCAGTGGCGTCAGAACCTTGCTACGTTTAGCGGGGGACAGTTCGCCCGCCCCGGTGGATCGCTCAATTTCAATCCCCTTAGCAACAACCCTTTCGGCGGCGCTCCCACCGGCGGAGGCAACGCCCCCCAGATGGGAATGCCCTCCACCCTATTGCAGATGGCCCTCGGCGGGCAGCCCTTCTCATGGAACCAGCCCAAGCCTCCCACCGCCTCACCAACGCCCTCGGGTGCATCCACCATGAATAGTCCTAACGATTGGCTCTCCCAGTACATGAGCCAAGGCAATAACTTCGGGAACGTATACTAATGAGTACACTACCAAATCCTCTCCAAGGACAGAACGCCCAGAACCCTCTCGGCTGGGGGCCGCAAGCCAACCCTCAACAGGGCGGGGGCTCCCCCTTGGGCGTGACCTCTCCCTTCCAATCACCGGGCCCCACTATGGCACCGGGCGATAAGCAGACTCCCGGCAATCCCGCTGGCCTCGACAATCCCGACACCAACATCAAGGACGCATGGCGCAACCAAGCGTACCTCAACACGATGCAGCAGCAGCAGAAGATGGGCCTCGCCAACAACTTCTCGACGGCCATGTTCGGCGCTGCCAACCCTGCGGCGCAATACTTTCAGCAACTCATGAACTTGGGGTCGCCCTACTACCAGCAGCGGCAACGCGCCTCCTTCGACCAAGGCGTTCAGCAGAACCAGAACGCCGCCGCCCAAGCACGCCAGCAACTCTCGGCGTCGGGCTACGGTTACACGCCATCAGGGACGACCGCCGCCACTATCGGGAACATGGCCCAACAGGACTCGCAGAACTTGGAGCAAGCCTTTCTCCAAAACTTATTCCAGAACGAACAAATGCAACTCGCGGGTGGGCAAGGGCTGGGACAACTCGCCGCTCTGTTCAACCCCGCTCCCCTATTGAGCAACTATAGCTCCCCGCAATCCACTCAGGGCCCGACCGCCGCCTCGCAGTTCCAAGACATTCTAAGCGGCCTCGGCAACATCTTTAATCCCGTAAACTTGCCGGGACAAGGGTAAAGTAGATGGCTGAAGACCTAATGCAATCTCAAGACCCGATGCAGCAGCAGTTCCCCGGTGGGGGTCCGCCTCCATTCATGCAGGGCGCTATCAACCCCATGATGACCGGCGCTCCCCCTCAGTCAGGTGGAGTGCTACCTCCTGCTAATCCTGTGGATGCCGCACAGGGCCCTCAGCCCAGTGGCGACATGATGCACGATCCCCGAATGCAAGCCGCGTTAATCGGTGCCAGCCAAACCGCCGCGCAAGGACTACAGGGACGCGAGCAGGCCGCGATGGGTCCGCAGATGGGTGGCGGTCTGCCCGACCTCATCCGTCAACAGCAAGCGCAGTCGGGGGACCTCTCTACCCACCCTTCCTTCGTCCACGGGCAGGGCGCGGGCGGGTTCTTCCACAACCTCGGCCAAGCCCTACTCGCTCTCGGCCTTGCCACCAAGCCGGGCCAAGCGGTAGACGCAGCCGTCCACTCAAAGCAGCGCCAAGAGTACGCGGGGCGCTCCGAGGAAATTAAAGCACTACAGAAGCAACAGGAATTGACCCAGCAACCCGAAGGCGCTCTCAGCAACGCCCTCTACCACGGCGCGAACATTGGCATCAACCAACAGAAGGCCGACACCGCCCAGCAACGGGCCGATACCTACGCTGAGGACGTAGCTGCCAAGTCCGCCGACCGCCTCGTCAAGGAGCAACAGGGCTGGGGCCGTCTCACCGTCGCCCAGCAGAAGCAGAAATTAACCGACTGGTATGAGCACGAGCGCGTCATGTTAGAGGGGCGCGGGCAGGACCTCGGCCTCACCAAGGCTGAGATAGCCGCCCAGACGGGCCGCTCCATTGCCGCCGCCATCCAAGGGAACTCCTACATCAAGGAGCACCCCATCCTCTACGGAGTGGCGCAAGCCATCCCCGGCCTGAAGGAATACCTCCCCGACATGCAGGCCCCCGAGGGCGCAGTCACAGATACAATGAAGCCGGGCCAGTCCCTCCCGAAGGGGAAAGCGGGCGCACCCTCTACACCTGAAGCGTCCCGCGCCGCCGGTAAGGGTGCGAGCGCAGCCCCCGCGCGTCCCGCGAACGTCCCCCCTAACTACATCTACAAGAAGAACGGTCCCAAAGGTGAAGGTTGGTATCGACCGGGGAGCATGTAATGCCCGAAGATACGCCCGACTTCATCCCGCACACCTCCGCTAGCACCGACACCCCTGACTTCATTCCCCATAGCTCAACCTCGGCGGGCGGCGACGCTTCAGGTACAAAGGGTGCGCTCGGTAAGGGTGCAATCGCCTCCCAACCCACAGCTAAACAACTTGGATATGACCCCCTCAGTTCCCATGCTGGGGGCATGGCGCGTGAATTTGGATTGGGTGCGCTGTCTGGTGCGACGGGCCTAGGGGAGCACGTCAATCCCCTCGAAGGCGCGAAGGGTTCAATGGAGGGCGACCTCGGCTATCAGATAGGTCAGCACATCACCGGCGACCCCAACGCCCCCGGCTACCTCGACATGGTGAAGCAGCACAATCCCTTCTCCCAAGCCATCGGGACAGCACAAGGGTTGTACGGGGCGGGCAAGGAAATCGCGACCGCACCGGATGTAGAGGGAATAGCGCACGGTGCTGGATCATTCATGGGACAGTTGGCGCAATTGTCTATGTTCATGAAGCAGGGGCGGGTCCCATCGACTGAAGCTACAGCGGCGGCTCGTGCTATCGAGCGGCACGTCGCAATCAATGAGGGGCAGGTGAAGGTGGCGAATGGAATGGTTAAAGCCCCGCTCGCGATGCTCGATGCGAAAGTCAACGCCGAAATTGGCAAGCACGTGGATGCGGTCCTGCAAGCGGATGAGTTGCACAATAAGATTACCAACAACCCTGCCGGTTATGTTAATGCGGTGGACGCAGCGGGCGAAGCAGCTAAAGCCTCCGACAAGATTGGCGGCGAGTTCGCTCCCCGCGTAGGCAAGCTGATCGAGAGGGCCAGCACTGGCCCCATGACTATGCGCGATGCGAAGGCCCTCACCACCGACGTAGGTAGGGAGCAGGCGAGTATGTCTCGTAGCGGCAAGTCCCGCGAAGCCGCCGTTCTCACTCAGCTATACGATAGCCTTCATGAGGCCACCGCCAGTCGCGCGGATGACCTCGGCAGCGCCTATGCGAAGTCGTGGCAGCACTACATCGACGAGACGCGGAGCTACAAGGATATGCAAGGGGGGCTGTTGGGGAAGCTGACAAGCGAACCAAATCATGCGAAGGTGTTGGATCACTTGAACAACCCCGACAACGCAATCGAAGCCAAGGAAATTGTAAAGAAGATGAAGCAGTACAACGTGGACCCCAAGCCCTTCACGAAGGCACAGGAAATCTCCACCGACCTCAAGAACGCGAGCGACCAAGTGAAGGGTGTATTTCAGGGGAAGATTAGGGCAATTATGAAGTACCCGATGGCCGCCGGGACCGGCGCGGCGGGCGCGTCCCTCGTCGCCCACGCTTCCAAGATTCCCGGCATGGGATTCGTCCTCCCCCTCATCGTCGCCGCTAAGATCGGTGGAATGCTCGATAACGCCGCCATGAAGGGCATCCTCAACGACATAAATAAGCGCGTGCCCCCCGAGATGGGTCAAGTCCACGAACCCGGTGCGGGACCGATGCCCGCCCCTTCTACCCCCTCACCTGAGGGTATCACCCCACCGGGTCCCCCAAAGGAAGCCACCCCCGGCGAAGTCGATGACATGGCCGCCGCCCAACAGGGCGAGGACGACCGACAGGCGATGGCCCGTAAGCTATCCCGTACTCGCAAGTCGAAAGGTAAGCCATGATTCTCTTTGTGCTGCCCGCCGCCACCATCTACGACAAACAGGACCGCGTGATGGGCTGGAAGTCCACGCCCCCGTCCCGCGACGCCATGCGCGAACTCAAGCATCTCGTTCCCCGCCTCCGCGAGCTAGGCACCACGAAAATTATCGCCTGCGACCTACTTTCCGATTCGGGAAAACTCCTCGCCCGCCGTTTAAACGTACCCTATGAGGAGTGGTCATCCCTCCGCCGCTTCAACGTAGGACGCCATCACGGCGCACCCGCCCCTAAATTCAACGAGCTATACCAGAAGATGCTTGCGGTGTGGACTGAGAAGCCCGACGTGCCGGTGAAGGGTGGCGATAGCCTGACCTCTTTCAACAAGAGAATGTCAGCGAGCGCTGACAAACTATCAAAGTCAGCGAACGATGACATTGTGGTAGTGGTGGCCGACCCGAAGGTAGTCCAGACGTTAGCTAAGACAGGCGCGACGCTTGAACGAAATCGGGTGTACCAGTATGGCTAACAAATTAAGGCCTTATAACCAACGCCCCTTCGACGACGCCCTCGGCTCCCAGACCAACGAGTTCCTCGACTGGGTGAACTCTGCACTCAACCAACTCATCGGCCAAGTGAGCGCCCCGCCGACTACTGGGCAAGGAGCGCTGTTCCCCAACACGATCAACCCGACCACCAACACTATCCAAGCGTTAGGGGGGCGCGTTACGTCACTGGCAACGGGCTTCACCTACACCGCCGACAACTCCGCCGCCATCAATCTCTATTGGGACGGGACCAACTCATCCCAACTCCTTCGCATCTACCGCGACGACGGCACCGTCTCGGGACCCTTCTCGGGAAACGCTTTCATCACTGGCCTGCTCCCGGCGACCACCTACTTCTTCTACCCCTACTTCGACGAGGCGGCACAGGTGGTCAAGTTCGTCTCACAGGAGGGGGCAGTCGGGGACCCACCTATCGCATACCTCGCCACGGCCCCCCTATTAGCTCAGGCACAGTTCCTACGTGGACGAATCCCCCTCGCGACCAATCTCAGCGGCGTCGGCATACTGACCCCAGCCGGTGCTCCAACGACCCCGACCCTTGCCGGTGGTGGAGGTGGTGGAGGCGGAGTGTACTATGGGAGATACCTACCGTGATAGTGCCCGACATCTCAAACTTCATCGCTTCGATCCTAAACTCCGCCATCATCCTAGGCGTGGCGTTCAAGGGCATCCGCGCCCTCAATCGCCTAATGTCTATCCTCCAAGATTACCCACCCCACAGACACGTCAATGGAAAGATACTTTTCCCGAAGGACTTCGAGCCAACTCGGATAGAAGCACTCGCGGGAGACGCCAATGGACGAGGGAATACGTGAGGGATGGTTGGTGATGGTGCGGTGGAAGGGGGGCGAGTACGCCCTACGCACCGTCATGTTCGCCGCGACAGCAGAGGAAGCTATTCAATATGAGAAGGGTCAGGGGTGGTGTGTTCATGGGTGGGAGTGGTCTGCGGTAAGGGTGGCCGTGCTGGACGGTAAAATTTCACAGTCCCAAGGTCCCCACCTTCCACCAACTCCACGGGACCCCACGCCGCCGGTGGCGAAGTCAGCGGCAGGCTGAAGTAGTACACCGCATCCGTTTGCACCGGGATGGTCCCATCTGTTAAAGCATCTACTTCCCTCGCGATAGCTGCAAAGACAGCTTCCCCATCGACCGGCCACCGCGTCAGGTTGGCGTCGCCTATTCCACTCATCGAGGTGAATTGCCACCGCTTCGTGACCACGCTTACTATGTCGTGCCCCCACCACCCACCGATGCGCGCGCGGTTGAGGATGACCCATATGCACATCCTCCAAGCACGGGGAGTGTTGGACATCTCGCGCCACACGGTAAGCGCAAGCATGAACTTGGCATATTGACTTAGTTCGCCCATTTGTTAGCCTATAAAGGAGGTCCTCATGAAAAACGTCACTAAAATCGTCGCAGGCGTAATCGCCGCGCTTACCGCGTTGCTACAGGTTCCCGTCATCTCAACCGCCGTCATCAACTTCTTCGGTTCGCATCCGACTATCTCTTCCTTGCTTGGCGGGCTGACTGCCGTGATCGCGCTGCTCCACCAGCCGGACTCGCAACCGCCTGCGAAGTAACGTAGCAGTCCTTTGAAATCTTGGTAACCTGTCCCGCGTCGATCAACTTCCTCACCACCTTATACGCCCGGCTGGGCGTCATGCCATACCTCTCCGTCATGTCCCGCATGGTGAACGAGTTCACTGGTATCTCATAGGGCTTCATTAGTACGTCCATCTCCCGCAACGTCGCGTCCTTATCCCTTATACACTTTGCCGCCATCACATCTGCTCCTTGTGGGGACAGACGCCATAAAAACTCTTTGCCATGTTACAGTTGTGACAAAGGGTCTGATACCCCGGTGGAAAATTATTCTGTATTAGCCACTTGTAAAACGCTGTCCCTGTTCTTTTAATTTCTCTGCGATGCTTCGACCCGCCACCCGCTATATGGTCGATGCTGAGAAACTTCTCAATGCTTTCACCGCAACACTTACATTCTGTTCCATAAGCTGCAAGACAGCGCCTACGGTCGCGTAGGCGATAGCCCTTTTGTAGTACATTGTAGCGTTTACGGTAAGCCTTCCGGTGTTCTTTGTAGGAAGCCGTATGCTTATTAGCTTGATACCACGTATAAACGCGTTTGCGATTTTCTTCAGGAGTCATCCCTTATACACCCGCCCTCCATACGCCGCCTCCCCCTCATTCACCACGATTGGATAATTATTAAAGTGCCCGCCCCGGTAGAGCTCCGTCACCGTGAACCCATTCACCCACGCATTCGGCCTGCCCTCTAGATACCTAGGATTCACATTGCCAAGGATGGGGTTGCATTGGGCTACCCATTTCTGCCGGAAGTCGCTACTCAACACTTTGGTAAAAGTTTGGAGGGCGTGGAAGTGGCCGTAGTTCACGTTGGTGCAATAGACCTCGACGGCTTTCTTCGCGTGGTGCATCCCGCTCAGCCCCTCCCCGTGTATCCAACTCATCTTCCCCCGCTTGTAGATGCCGCCCAACGGGATCACTTGCCATCCTCTATTCTCAAGGTCGAGATTGATGGGGCGCTGTAACCTACCCAATAGCTCAGGATGCTCCTGCTCGTACTCCTGCTCCCAATAGTCATGATTACCTGTAATCCATACCAGTTTGGCATCAAGATATAACTCTCGTGTGATTGGCTTGAGCACCTGCTGATCGAACGCAGCCTCGTCCATTGCGAACTGTCCCGTTGGTCTAAACTGAGGTTTCCCCTTGGTGTGGTGAGAGATACACTCGTTATTGAATTGGTCGCCCCCGAACACGAACCCATGAACGCGGTTGCGCTTGAGGAACGCCATCATCGCATGAAACGTAGGCCAATGCACATCTGGATAGTGAAGGTCGAACGCGGATACCCACAGTTCACTCTTCAAAGGGTGGCCTCCCCAATTTTAGTGACGTAGCGTTCACTTAGTTGTACGTCATGTGGAACAGGGAAACGATGATGGAAGTACCAAGCAGAGTTAGTCTGCACAATCCAATTTAGTTTGGCTACTTCGGGATGGTCAATAACAACAATAGCAATACCATCAGACTCGGGCTTACCTGCAAAGTGCGTCTCCATGATGTCCCCCCGCTTGAACATCACTTGCCCCCCGCAATAGTCACCTGTCCCTTATCTTGCGCCTTCTGTACTTCCTCCACCACAGCCGGTGGCAGCGACAGCACCAGCGACTTCCCCTGTGGTGACCTCAGCAACACTCCCGTTATCGCAACACTCGCCGCAACCATCCCCGACCCCAGCGCCTTTAACCAAAACACTCCCGCAACGAGGAGAGCGCCGTCGGTCCCGAGGAACGCTATCACCCCCGAGTACGCCGTGGACACGATGAGCCGTATCCACGCCTGAAACTCCCGGTCGCGCTTCCATACGCCCCAGAGGTTGACGAGAGCGGAACCGAGGTCAACGATTATTGGCACGCTTCTCTACCTCTCTCATACCATTGCGCCCCATGAACGCGAGGTCTGTATCGGTGCGGACGTTGCACATCCCCCCGCACTTGGGGCATCGGATGTAGTCATGCCCGTAGAAGATGCGCCCGCACAATATACAACATGAATTAGCTTTCTCGTGGAGTCGTATGTCTTTCATTTCCGTCCCTCTTTCTCTGCTTCTCCCTGCGGTGGGGCTGCGCTGGCGAGAATTAACTTAATGATAGTTTGCATACGTTCAGTGAGAACTTTACGCTCAGGTCCACCCCAATCTCCTAATTCTCCATTTACGATTTCTGCCGCCTTCTCAGCCATTGCCTGCTGGCCGCGCTGGAAGGCTGCTTGCAAGTCAGCTTCGTCAACGTATTGCGTCAGCGGCTCTCCGCTCTCCGGTTGCGCTTTCCCCTGTGGCTGCAACAACTGCTTGATCTTCTCCATTTGTGCGTCAAAGATTGCGTCCTGTTCCTCTGTTGTGCCATTGGGCCAGAAAACATCCATTATCTCGCGTGCCAAATCATCTAGTGGCTCATCGCTCATCGCTGTTCTCCCTTGGCTTGGCGCTCGGCCCTCCGCTCGGCCAGTCGTTTAACATGTAATTCATGTTGGCAATCCATCCACTTATCTGACCATTGCGATTCTTCATGAATGACCTGTAGAGAATCGACTTCTTGTTGATGCAATCTTTGTTGCCATTGGTCAACGATTTGCTCTTGGTGGCGATGCTCTTTCCAGCATCCAGCGTAGAAACCAACCGTTAGTAAAATTGCTGGCCAAACAAACCACTGTAACCATTCCTTCATTTGCTCCCCTTTCGCTGGCGCTGGCCGGATTCACGGGCGGTGAGTGGGCGCACAGCATGCGCACTGTAAATGCTTCCGTAGGCATCTTTGTACCACCAGCCGTTATCCCATGAAGCGCAACGGTCAGCAGAATAGTGGCGGCGATAGATACGGAAATATGTCTTGAACACTCGTACCACTTGTCCGGTACGAAACTTCGGCCCCGCTTTGGCTTTCTCGCTCCGCTTCATCGGGTGCTCTCCGGTTCCCAATAACTCATGTCTGAATCAACTGCTTCCTCTGGCGTCAAACCGTCTTTCCACGCATCTTTCCAGCACTCTTGCAAATAGTATTCGTCGCCGAGATAGTAGCCCTGAATCGACTTTGCGTAGACAATCATCTTTTGCTGAAACTCTTCGTAACTCATGTCTCAACCTCAATGCTATAAATCGCTCCACAATAACCGCAGAATGTCTGCCAGCGTATTTGCCGCTCGCGTTCAGGCTTCAGACGTTTTGGCTTGTCAACTTCCTTCCCGCAATTAGGACAAAACTCAGGTTCGAGTTGCGCCAACTGACGCAGCAACGGCTTTGTGGGATTAATTTCAGTGTCGCGTGTGCTCATCGTCCGCTCTCTTTCTCTGGCTGGCCCTGCGCCGCACTATTAACGAGGAGAGGGGCCCCCTCCCCAACCGGACGCTTCGAGGTTCCATGTTGACAGGGTGGGTCAGAGCATGGATTATGGCGGACGGTTGGGGAAGGGAAGTCGTTGGGGAAGCCGGGGGGCGTCATCGCCCACCCTCATCAGGCGGTACGTTCTGTATCGCCCGTTCTGCGTTGAAGGCTCGCTCCTGCTCGTTCACGAAGTCGATGGCTGCGCCGAGGTCACACTCGCCACTGGGGTGCTTAAAAAGTTGAACAATAGCTCTTGCGTCGTCTAATGAGATTTCCATTGTACATCCTCCATTTTATCCCACCGCTTCCCTAGCGCCACCCCTACTTCCACGCTTAGCCCATCGGGGCATATCTCATTCACCAGCACCGGACTGGCCTTCTCCATCTCAGATGCAATCGCCGGGATAAGGTTGTCTAGCTCGGGATCGGGTATCTCGTACATGAGGTCGTCGTGTATCTGGTTGATTAGGTACTGCCCACATACCGGGTCCAGCCGGAGCATCGCCTCTTTGATATGGCAGAAGGCATCATTCGCGGGCAAGAAGGCGATAGCTGCTTCACTGTCGTCCCCACCCTGCTGCCACTGCCCTCCGCCCCACCGGAATACCTCCCAGAAGTACCGAATACATCCAAATCGTGAGATGAGATAACCCTGCTCATGCGCCAGCGCCCTCACATCATCCCGCCATTTGTTAGCGCGTGGGAATAGAGCGTTGAGCATATCTACCGTTCGCTTAGCATCCCCTTGGCTCTCGAACGCTTCCCGGTACATGTTGTAGAGTTTACGGTAGCCCATACCGAACCCGTACCCGAGAATAGCTCGCTTAGCCTTGTAGTCTCGGATGAACCGATGCTCTTTCTTAACTTGGCTGAGAACTTTTGATAGGTCTGCGTCTGCCCATCCCAGCATTCTATCTCTATCGGGGTGCCGGACGAGATGGGCGGTGAGGTATGAATGGATGTCCAGTTTGGCCAGTCGAAGGTAATCCTTATCCCGTGCTTCAAACGCAAGCGTCTGCGCGTGGAACGATTTGTAGTCGAATGAGACAAGTGTGTGTCCCTCCTTTGCGATCACCATGCTGCGGAACATGTCCGCTATTTCTTTTTTCGTGTCCTCGCCATGTTTAGGCGCGTTCTGGACATTCGGCCTGCGAGTAGCCAACTGGCCAGTGCCGGTATCGTAGTAAAAAGTAGGATGTACACGACCGGCTTTGGTAGGGACCCAGTTCGCCATATGATTATTAAGCACAGTAGAAATGTTGCGATACTCCAAAACAGCGTCATATAGTAAGTCCTTCGTCTGGTTAGCTAATCTCACTAGCTCCGGCTCAACGGTGGTCGGCTTGTTCTCTTTGAATGACAGGGGAACCTTGTGATTGCGATACTTCATGTAGCGAATGAGCCCGTCATGGGAGGGCTTCCACTCGTTTAAACGGCACCATCTTTCCTCTTGTAGCGTCTCATCCCCATTAACGGTAGGAAAATACCTCTTAACCATTCCCGCCGTGTCCTTCGGCTCGCGCTTGTACCCTTTCGGCGGCTTGCACGTCTTGACCTCCGGGGGGATGAGGGCCTGCATAGCCTTCTCACACTCCCCTTGGCGACTTTGCAATTCGCTAAGGACCTCGGCATGGCGAGCGGGGGCGACGGGCATACCCTTCTTGCCCATTGCCACTAGTATCGGTTCGAGCATTAGTACGTATCGTTGATACCCGGTATGGACGCCACGGTCGCGAAGGTCTTGGAGAAGATTACCCACCAGTAATTATCCTTGAAACAATATCAACATCGGCAACACCGTAAAATTCGGGATGGCTACTATGCAGGTGTTTCCAAGGGCCAAACTCGCACGCATAAAACGACGCAATGAACTGAAGGGACGCCTTCAGGTCCGGCTGAAGGTGATGCCACGCCCACCTCACATCATGCCTCACGCCCCTCAATGGACAACCGTGTGCTTCGAGGAGGGGGTCGTCGAACCGCCAAGTATTTGCCCCCGCTTTGACATTTGGTAGATCACATACTCTACGGGCAATCTCGATAAAAGGCTCGCGCCAAGGGAGAAAAATGCCGCTCCGAGGGCGAGGAGAAAACTGGATAGATAGAATCTGAACTTCACCCAGTTCGTCGCTTTCATCTTCTGAGGTGGCGGCTGATCGTGGAGTCTCAATATCGTACGATAGGATGGCATCAGGGTTACGCTCCATGTACGTTAGGAATAGCTCGGCCTCGCGGGGCGTCGGTTTGGTTAGATACTCCGCTGGCACTGTGGGGTTGTATGGGTCCGGCAGGCGCTCGGGGTGCTCCCATACCCTATCACGCGAGAGGACCGCCGAGTAAAATTTACCTACCTGCCCCACTTTCGTATTGGCGACAGTCACCGCCAGCTTTATATCATCCATGAGCACAGAGAGCAAGGGCATCGCGCCCCGTCGCAGGAACGAGGGATGGAATGAGGAGACTACTGGAATATCGTATAGAGAAGGCAAAGGATAACCGCGCATATGGCCAACGCCACGAAAGGGTCCGGCAAGCCCGGTGGTCGCCCGTAGCGCGATGTTGCCCAGTGCAAGGATGCAACGCGGGCGGTAGTCATTTATCACCTTCTGCAACTGGGGGAGTCCCCATGAAATAGCCGCCGCCTCCCAAGGTGCCTTCTCAAGCCAATTATTAGGCGGGCGCACAGGTACAACATTCCACAACACAAACTGATCGCGAGCAAATCCAGCGCGACGCATAGCACGATCAAGAACGGAACCAGCAGGGGCGTAAGGTCGGAAGGGTAGTCCATCATGGGCCTCCTGTTCGCCTAGTGCTTCCCCGAGGATGAGGACGCCGATGGAGCCGGTCCCGTCAGGGGTGCTGAATCCTGTAGCCCCGGGAATTGGGCAGTCTGATGGGGTAATCACTCGGAGTGCCCAATTTTCTTCCACACGGTCGAGAAGAACTTAATGGGAGGCTTATCCCATCCCAAATCCGGGCCACTGATGCGACTCACCCCGACTGTGCCATTGTACTCATCTTCGCGCACTATCCCGATGGACCCTTTTCGTTTTACCCACGCATCTTTGCTCGTGTCGTCATACTCCACAATGTCACCCTTCTTGAGCATCATCTCCTCCGTTTAAACGGCAAAGGGCTGGAGCGCGAACGCCAGCCCTTCACCTATCACCCGCCCACCGCCAAGTGTTGCGGGTGAATCTCTTACTTGGTCTTGGTCCGCGTTCCAGCGGGGGCGTAGGCGGTGATCGTGTTATAGCCCTTGTCGTCGATGTTCAGCCGCACATCGGCAGTCTTGCCAACGAACGGAGTGGGGATGATATTTCCCTCGGGGGTGCGCTTCAACCCCGACCCGATAGCCTTCGTGAATTGGCCTAAGCCAGCGATGGCGAGAGAGGACCGTTGCGCGTCACTCTGGCCGGGCCACGCGCCCTTCACTCCCTTGAACTCCTCCCGCAACTCTTTAATCACGGCGAGCCGTTCAGTGGTGAGGTCCTCGACCCGATAGTTGAACGACTCGAAGGTGTTGCGCGTCCCGAGTGCGCCCCCGTTGAGGCTAAAGCACACCCTCAGGTTGCGCGAGTCGCCCTTCTTGGAGGCGGTGTCCTCGGTGACGAACTGCTTGCCGCGTGAGGTCGCATAGCCCTCGATAATGCTGGCGGGATACCACCCCGCAGGCCACGCACCTCCCGCTTCCTCGGCAAAGTCCGTCAGTGACGGCACATCCTCCGAGAAGCTAGTCCCTCCAATGAATACTTCACTTGTTGCTTCTGCTGACATTGTTCTCTCCTTTGAGATATGTCTCAAAAAATTGTGCGTTCTCAATTACATTGGTTGGATGCGGTCGCCCCATACCTGCCATTAGCTTGAAAGCATAATCCAACGCCTGTGTGCGGAGGAATATCTCGTTACTCTTCTCGACTTCGGTCATGAGTGACTCCTTATCCCCGCAGGAATAGCAGCGGTAGCGAGGGGCGGCGCTTCATCTTCCTCCGTGCCCCCCGGCGCGACATACTCGCACGCGTGGGCCACTGTGTTCAGTTCGAGCATGTGCTCGGGGTTCCCCTGCCAATTGGGATTAGTTTTCTTATACCAGCGCGATAGCCGCGCCACTCGCGTGATCGGCTTCTCCCACCCGTCCACCGTGACAGTGGCGGTGCATTCGAGGTCGGTCTTTTGGACGCATCCCGGCAATTCAATCTTCTCCCCGGTGTCCCTCATCTTCACTTCGATGCCCTTTACATTGCCAGTGGCTAGGGCTTGTTTAATTTTAAATTTATTAGAAGTCCCCCATCGGCCCTCACCCGTGGGGAACAACTCCCCCTTCATGGCATCGGCCCCGATGTTCTTGGCGTAGGCCAGTCCCCACAATATATCGGGAACTGAACACATCTTCCATTGCCCCCGCTTCAGCATGATAATCTGCTGCATCAGGGTCCATTCCGCGAAGTTGCCACTCGTGGGCAACGGTGCGGATAGTTCAGTTGATCGCCCAGCGGCGTCAAAGTCCTTCACCGTCAGGGTAAAGTCCCCCTTCGTTGGAACTATCGCCGTCCCGGTTCCTTCTAGTTCAGCCATTCTTGTCCCCCTTCCCTCTCATATACACTATCTCCGAATCCTTCAACACAGCTAAGATTCCCTCTAGGGTGTTACGGATGCTTTCAAGCATCTCTAACTGTATGGTCCCCGGATTGCGTGTCTCTGGTTTGCCGTCACCGCTGCCATATGCCCATTCAGGACGAACCCTCTCATTTTTGCCGGTCTTGTCACACTTACGTTTTACTTCGGCTTCCTTCATGGCTGCACATCCAGCACAAACTTTGTCGCCTCGACTGCCATTAACGAGCGGTAATACTCAGCCATTGCCCCGTGGAAGTCCGTTCCATACGCAAGGGCCTCGGTCGCGGGCATCGTCAGGTGCTCCTCATGTTTCTTTCTGAATTGCTCCCTACAACCAAGCCAATCGTTGACTGAGGATTGCCTCAGCACCACTAAGTCCCGTTTAAACGGCACCATCGCCAGCGCATCGGCAATATACTGCTCATCAGGTTTGATGCTGGCACCCTCGGGAACGTAACTCCAATTCTGCTTCTGGCAGCCCTTCTCGAAGAAGGGGCAGACGTAGCTCGTGCCGAACTGGAAGCATCGCTGGAAGTTAGTGGGCCACGGCTCACTGCCACGCGCCCGGTATGCTCTCATCTCATCGGCAATCTGCAATAGTTGCCCCTCCCAGTGCTTCAACTCAGCAGGGGTGTACGAATACCACGCATGGTCGAACGTAGGCGTGGTGCGCTCTTTGAATGCTTTACGGACGGTGAACGTGAAACAGTTCCCCATAATAGAGGGATCACGCGCTACTAGGACGCCATAGGTGAGCGACTGAGGAGTCATGCGCCACATTTGCTTCCACGTATTTTTCTCACGGGGATTGGCGGTTTTCCACTCCCCGAAGAACAACTTCCCCTCGCCGTTATATCCAAGCGCATCAATGGTCCCGGCGAGCAAAGTGTTGTCGCTTAGCCACACGGCCTTCTGCGCCTCCACCGCTCTCCACTCAATCTCATGGTCGGCAGCCCAGAAGTGCGACTTCCACCCGGTTATCATATCGTCGAGTTGGGTCATTTCGCCCCCACCACTGCAAACTTTTTGCTAAGCGATTCAAGCACCGGCATTTGAACAGAACCGATGTTGATATTCTCCCCTGTCGCCTGCACGTACACATTCTTGTCAATGCCAATGCCCATCATTGAGATGAGCATAGCCTCCTGCCCGTTCACCGCGTTATACCTGATGGTAATGGTCGCATCGCCCTTCTCTATGATTTCGGCTATCATGTAATTCCCCTCTCCCGTAGGATGCCCTCCTCTAAAAAAGGTTGTATCCCCTGCCCCAAAAAGCGCATCATAGCCTAAGTAACTCACCCCACCCCTGTCGCACAGGGACCCCTGCAACATGGCCACCGTTTAAACGGCGGTGGCCACCCTCCCTAACGGGAGCATGGAGAACAATGGCACCGAATAGTGATTATCTAATCGATGGAATTTTACCTAAGCAGGAAGTCCACCTCCTCGCCGGAGTGACAGGCGCGGGCAAAACCACATGGCTCTTTCATACGTTGCTCGAATGGGAGAAGGGCCTCCCCGTCCTCGGCCTCACATCCCACCCCGTCCCTTGGGCCTACGTCGCCGCTGATAGGTCCATCGCCTCAGCCTACAGGACGATGAACGCAATGGGCCTCCCCCTCAACTCAGTCAACATCATCCCCGCCCACGGTGCAGACCGCAAGAATTGGCAAGGTGTAGTGAACGCGCTCGCAGACAAGGGCGCGGAGTTCGCCGTGGTAGAGGGCTTTGGCGGATTCGTCGGTGGCACTGGCACTCACCACGACGTTGCCCAATTCATGCACGACGTTTGCGCCTCGACCGCCCCCTCCAGGCTGTTCCCCAATGGCCTCACCATTATGGGAGTAATGGAATCTCCAAAGATGAAACCTGCTGAGAAATATGCGTTACCCCGGCAACGCATCAGTGGCGTAGCCACATGGGGCCATATGGCGGATTGCATCTTCTTGATAGAACACGCCAACCCTAAGCAACAGGGCTGCGCCGACCGTGTGCTCTACGTGTGCCCTCGCATCGGGCGTGACCTTGAGATGAAAGGTTCATTCAAGGGGACTAATCATCTAACTTTCCCCTAAAGAGTTCAAGCTCGTCATCCAAAGGGCCACAAGCGAAGTCAAAATCAGGATGGCGAGAACGAAAGCATTCCCCCACAAAGAACCAGTTAACACCTATACAACCATGCCAATCAGGGGTAATTACTATTCCAAGGTATTTCTCGTGGTAGAGGACAATATCCCCCCGTTTAAACGGCGCGTTCTCTTCACGTGTCTTTGACATCGGGCACCTCCCAATCCGGTCCCATGTTGATAATGGCTTCCCAGTCGTGGCCTATCGTTCCACCTGTCCACACTAGCCCTCTACGCTCGAAAAATATATGAGTAAACATTGATCCCAAATGCCTGTAGCGGTCAGGAGCAATCGCCTCTGTAACAAGCCACCCATATGCATGAGGGATGGCGACAAGTATCACCTTGTCGCCCACCTCTATTGGCCATTTGCCTTCATACCCCTCAGGCCGCTCCCCCATCGTTAACATAGATCACCTCCCCAAACGGCGGCTTGAATTGCTTATCTCCCTTGAGCACAACCCAGAGCACCGGATACGCTGGCTTAGCCTCGGTGCATGAGCCATACCCGTCGGTGAAATAAATCGCCACCTTTGGCTCGATTCGTTTCTCTTGCAGCAGTTTAAACGGCGCGTTGAATGACGTGCCGCCCCTCCCCACCACATTGAACGTCTCGGGGAGCCTCTCGAACTCCT